>JAEEGL011115696.1_pt1 | contig 24573 bp, 15 predicted proteins | sample 9134231 | NCBI WGS metagenome assembly JAEEGL01 (sample SAMN16246548, study PRJNA631951) | gut metagenome | biome: gut microbiome; feature: rumen; material: fiber-attached | host: Bos | place: Iran: Karaj | collected 2018-10
GAAGATGAAATTGATTATTTACAACTTTCAGATGCTATTGATTATGATAAGAGATCTTTTCCAAGATTCTGGTGGAGAGTATGTAAAAGAAAAATAATATTTTTAAAACCTTTTACTGATATTTCTGTTTTTGAACCATTTCCTATTAGAATTTCTGTTTTCTTCTTTTATATTATTTGGTATTTTGTTTTGACTTGTATATTTTTTAGAGATAAATATATTGGGGCTATGTTTTTAACTCATTAAAAATTAAATTATTCTTATACTCTTAAACATGCTTTTGGAAGAAGCATTGGAGTTGGTTTAATTTGTAGTTGTATTAATATTCTTTGTGATTATACTTTTACTGTAAAAGAAAAGTTTGTGAGATTAATTAGATATGAAAAAAATCAAGATATTTTCTTATCAAAAACGAAAGATATTATAAAAAGTTATAAATGTAGATTAATTTTCTTTTTTATAATTAATTTTATATTGATGTTATTCTTTTGGTATTATGTTAGTTCATTTTGTGCTGTATATATTGGAACTCAAATTGCAATGGTAATTGCAACTCTATTTGCTCTTTTTATCGGTTTCATTTTCCAAGGTATTTTTTCTTTGATTATTACAATATTTAGACATTTAGGGCTGAAATATAATAAGAATTGTTGTTATAGGGTAAGCCAGATTTTATTATAATAAATGCGCCATTTATAAAAACCAATCAAGGTTTATAATTATTATAAACCAATTATATTTTGAAATTTAGTTATATAAATAATGGAACAATTTTAAAATCATAATAATTATATTATATATATAATTTTAAATTTTAGTGAGTTTAACATTATTTGTTTAAAATAATTATATTAAATTATGAAAAATTTATTTTATTATAAATAAACAGATTTTTACTTATTTTTCCAAAAAAAACAAATATATTTGTAGCATTAAATTCAAAAATAGAACAAAAAGAATAAAATATTAATAGTTAATTATTTATTCATAAAAAATTCTTTATTTAAAACCATAATAATAATTTAAACACTATTATCAAATAAAAAATAATATTTTATAATGTTATTCGCTTGACATTCATTATTATTTTCATCAATACAATTTTAATCAGATGGTATATAATTTAATAACATGAATATTAAAATATTATTGAAGTAAACTTCTTTTAATTTTATTTATTTGATATATTTTCTAATTAACAATAGCATTTTTTTATAGAATACTGAAGCATTTCTTTTAATATATTTTAATTATATTTCTTTAAAATATTGAATATAAAAATAAGTATTTAAATTATCTCAAATAAATTAATATCTTAAAATAATACTAATTTAAAATTAGTTATGTAAGAATTTTCGGATGGTTAAGTTATAAAAAATTTTTTAAAACAAAATTGTTTCGGAAAAAACAGCAAAATTTTTTTAAAAAAATAATATAATTAAATTAAATGAATTAAATATTATTATATTTATTTTTTTTTTATTTTTATTATCTTCAAAATTTTTGTTCAATAGAAAAAAGAAGATGAGAATAATAATCATCAAACATTCAAGATAGGTGGAGATTAAAGTTCAATAATTTCAATTTATCATTTAAATTAGAAATTTGTGCTTTATAAAATTAAAAAACATCACTTCAATTTCAAAATCATTAAAAAAAATATACCAATTAAATTCCAAGATTTCAATATTCTAAAATTTTTTGAATAAGTCTTAAATTTAATTTATCATAAGATTTATTTTTGAAAATTATCAAAATATTTTAAGATTAATATAATTCTTCTTAAAATATATTTGGAATTAATTATAATTAAAATTAATATTTTCATCTAATGTTTTATAATAATAATCTCAAGAACTTTTATTAATTTTCCTTAAACTCAAATTCCTAAGAAGAAATATTCTTTTTCTAATGTGTTTTAAGATTGTTGTTTAATTATAAGATTCATTAATGAAAAATTAATAGATATAAACCATCTTTTTCATTAGAATTATTTGAAAATAATAATGGTAATTAAAATAATACATCAAGAGTCACCTATTATTAATATTTTTATTTAATTGAAAAATTCCTTCACTTATTATTTTTAAATATAACAAATATATTATTATTTGTTTCTTCAATCTCTGTTTATATTTTTCAGGAATTGAATTTAATCTTAATTATTTTATATTTTATCTTAAATATTAGAAAATGATTTCTAATAGAATTTAATATAAAATAGATAGGATGATTATTATCTAAAGATTGTTTTATCTTTTTAACAAATATACATTTTTTCTTGATTAAATTTAAATTGAAAGAAGAAATTTTTTATTATTATTATATTTTTAAGATAAAATTTGTTATTTATATTTAAGAAAAAAAGGATTAAATTTAATTTCAAATTCTCTCCATTGAATACAAAGTATAATTATTACCATTAATATCTCTATTAAGTCAAAAATTTCTTTTTCCAAATCCAAGCTAAATATCTTAATAAATAATCTAAATAAAAATTTTATTTAAAAATTACATCTAGAATTTCTTTTTTTCAGAAGTTTTTGGAGAATAATTTATGAATTGGAATTACATCAACTTCTTTTTTCACATTTAAATATTTTCATCATATTTCAATATTTAATTTGGCGACAAATCATTTTTTAGATTTTTCATGAATATAATAAAAAAATAAAAAAATTTATATTAAAAAATTTCATGGCAAGTAATGTTAGATATAATAATTATATTGAAAGAACAAGAGCACAAAATTCTTCTCTTCAATCATATAATGATTATTTAAAAAGAGATTTAGAATCACGTTCAAAATTAAGATTTGAAGTTCAAAATGATAAATATATAGATAATAAAATGGAACAACAACAAAGAGATTTATTAAAGCAGCAAAAAGAAAATTTTTTAGATATTAGAAGAAAAAAATTAAGTGATTTATTATTAAAAGAAGATCACTATTATCATAGAGAAATAATAGAAAGTCAAGACACTCCAGAAAATCAAAGAAGAAAAATGGAAAAAAAATTAAAAGAACTTTTATTACAAAAAGAATTAGACAGACAAAAAATAATGAAAAGAATGGAAGAAAGAAAATTTTATGATCAAGCAGATGAATTAAGAAAAAATGATAGTCAATATTTTACATATGCTTGTCATTATGAACAAGAAAATCAAATGATAGATAAATTAAAACAAAGGAAAAAAGAACAAAATTTAGAAAATGCATATCATGAATTAAATATGTATGATATGAAAACTAAAATGGATCGTGAAAAAAAAGAAATGGAAGAATTAAAAGAAAAAAATAGAAAAAATGTTGAATATATTGAAAATCAGAAAAAAGAACAAAGAGAAAATTTAGCAAGATTGAATGAAATAAATAGATTAGAAAAATTAAAATTAAATGAACAATGGAGAAGAGATGATGAAATGGAAAAACAAAATGCATATAATAGATTATTAATGAATAAAAAAGTAAATGCTGATATTGAAGCATTTAATAAAAGAGAAGAAAAAATAAGACATGAAAAAGAAAAATATGAAAAAGATTTAGATAAAAAAATGATAAATGATATATTAAAAAAAGAAGCAGCTTTAGATGAAATTGATAGACAAGAAAAAAAAAGAAAAATAGAAGAATTTTATAAAAATCAAGAATTTTTAAAATATAAAACAGGAATAAAAAAAGAAGCTGATGCCTGGATGGATAAATTAGCTCAAGAAGAAGCAGATAAACAATATAGAAAAGAAATGGAACAATGGATGAAAGAAGAACAAGCAAGAATAAATTTATTAAAAAGTGTTTATGCTGATAGAGCTAAAGCGGTTATGGAAAAAAAATATATTAGAGATGAAGAAAAAATAAATTTAATTAATGAAAGAAATATTTTAGATAATGAAATTAAAAAATATAATGAAAAAGTTGCTCAAATGAAATTAGAAGATAAAAAAAGACAAATTATCAATCAAAATGAATTGAAATGGCAAATTCAAAAAAAAGAAGATGATAAAAAAGAAGAAAAACAAATGGAATTGTATGAAAGAAGAATGGCAGAATTATGGGAACAAGATTATCAGAATAAATTAAATGAACAAAAACAATTACATTTACAAAGATTAGCGGAAATTAGAAATAAGAATAGTGTTTAAAAAGAAAATTTGTTTTTTATTTTTTTAATTTTTTTATTTAATTTTTTTAATAAATTATAATTTATTTTTAGGAATACTTATTTTCATTTTTTTTCATCAAATCAAGTTGAAAAATTTTTCCTATTTCAAACTTATTTATATTTTTTCTTATTTTTTTCAGGAAATTACAAAAATTTTTACTTAATTTAATATAACAACAAGAATAATACTATTTAAATCATCAATTTGTTTTAATTTTTAATAATTTCATAAAAATTAAGAATAATAATTTCAGCTAATATACATAAACAAATATCTTTAATAAAAAGAAAAAATAAAATGGTCATTGCCTCTTTTTTTCATTATTTTGGAATATAAAAATTTTATAAATATTAATTATAATATATCCTAGATCATATGATACAGAATAAATAAAAGGTTGAAAATAATATATAATAATACCATCTAAAAATATATTTGTTGAATTTCCAATTATAAAAAATATTCCTTTTATTACACTTTCATAATTATTATATTTTGTTATTGTTAAATAATTATTTTAAGAAGTTCTTTCCTTTGAATCAAAATATTTTGAAAAAAATAATACAAAAATAAAATCTAAAAATAATTGACTAAAACCATTTACTATTGAAAATATATAAAGACTTAAATAATATTTAATCATTAAAACTTTTCCAACACATAGTATTAATCCTTCAAGGCTATAATAGAAAAAACTTAAAAAAAAATGTCTATATAATTTTTTTTAATGATAAATAATAGAAAAGAATTTTGACAAAAATCTCAAAACAATATTTTCCATCTTTAAATAATAAACCTAAAATCAATTTACTGAAAACAACTATATTTAAAATGATATAACTTATAAAAACAATTGAATAAGTAAAGCATTTTTTTTTTATTTTTTTTAAACCATATGAATATTCTATTTTAGAGACTTTTTTAACTACAATTTTTTTTTCTTGAAAGGATAATAAAGTTTCAAGTGGTTCTCCCTTTTCCTCAGAAATTTTTTTTTATCATACTCATAGAGATATTTAGACATAATAATTACTACTAAAATTGACAATCCTAATGAATAAATATCTCTATTTCCAGTTTTTAATATAAAAATTGCAAATCCATTTAAAGGTAAAAAGAATAATTTCAAACTACAATCAAAATCAATTAATAAGTACATTATATTTTATATTTTTATTTTTTTAATGAAATAATTTTAAGAAATTTTTTTCTTATTTTATATTCAATTTAATGCTGATTAAAAATATTATAATTTAATATTATTTTTTATATGAATTTGATGTTTTCAATTGTTTTCCCCAATTATATAATTTTGGATATCTCTCATAAGTTCTTTTCTTTAATTCATAAGGAAAAATATATATTATATATCATGATTATCAAAAATAATATTATTATTATTTTTCTATTTTTTCATATTTTTGGTTTATATTGTTATTAATTTAATTTATAATTCTCATATTATTCTTCTTTTGCAGAAAATATTAAAAAAACTTGAAGTAAATACATTTTGATTTTTATCCATTTTTATTTTATTATTCTTTTTATTTTAAGTTTATTTTAAGAAAAATAGAATTTTGCTTTATGATATTGAAAGAAAAACTCAAAATATTTATTCAAAATCCTTTTTCATTTTTTTTAAAATATATATTTAAATATATTTAGTCTATATATTTTTTTACATACAATATTAGAATTAGACAAAAATAGATTAAAGTATTAAATTACATCACCCCTAGAATTAGATAAATTACATATTATTTTTATATTTAATTGTATTTTTTTCCCCTTTATTTTGAATTTTTTCTTCCATATTAGTACTAAAATTAGATATAACACTAATACTTAATAAATTATTAGTTTTATTATATCTATTTCTAATTCCATTAAAAGTAATTTTTTTATTTTTTTTAATATCAATATTTTCATTAACAGTTGTAAATCCATCTTTTTCTTTTTCATCAAGAACTTTATAAATTAAATGAGGATTAACATAAGTTTTAAAATTCTTTTTCAAAATTAAAGAATTTAAATCTTCTATAGATCTTTGACTATTTCTAGAATGAATAATAATATTTCTGCTTTTATTTTTATTTCCACTGGTGAAACTGATATCACAAGTACTATTATCATTATTATTATATCCACTCTTATTATTTAAAATATTTTCTTCTTCCAATATTTTTTTCAAATTATCATCTTTCTTTCTATCATAATATTCAAAATCAATAAAACTAATTTTATATTTATCACTCATTTCAATTCTTCTATATCTATCTAAAGTACGAACTCCAGGTTTATCAACATAATTGCAATATTTACGATCAAAATTTTCTTCATTAATATCAGGAATATAAGGAGCTTTCATTTTTTCAACATATAAATCTTTCCAATTAAAATATTTTAACCAAGGATGTTCCTTTAATTGATTAATACCAATATAACCTAATCTATTACAAGGTTTTCTTTGAATACATTTATTAATAAAATCAGCACTATCATTACTCCATTTTTTTTTAGATAAATTTTTTTTAGTGACAAAGACTTGTTTACTTAAAATTTGTTGTTTAACTTCTCTTCTGAAAGTTCCTTTATAAGGTCTATCACCTAACATAATTTCATAAGCAATTATTCCCAAAGCATAATAATCAACACAAAAATTATGATTTAAACCACATAAAACTTCAGGACTCATATAACCAGGAGTTCCACTTGTTTCTTTTGAATTATCAATATTTCTATTATATATTTTTGCAATTCCAAAATCAGTTAATTTTAAATAACCTTTATTATCAAATATTAAATTTTCTGGTTTTAAATCTCTATGAATTATATTATTATTATGAATATATTCTAAAGATAATATTAAACATGCTATAAAAAATTTTCCTTGTTCTTCTGTATAATTTCTTTTTATACAAAAATGATATCTTAAATCTCCTCCTATTAAATAATCCATTATTATATATAAATTATCTCTATCTTGAAAAGCATAATGCATATTTATTATAAATGGATGATACATTTTAGATAAAAGATCTTTTTCATTTTTTATTGATTGAATACTATTTTTATCTATTATTTTAGTTTTTGACATTTCTTTCATTGCATATATTTTCTTATCTTTTTTTTGAAATACTTTCCAAACTTTTCCAAATCTTCCTCTTCCTATTACTGTTAAATATTCAAATGAATTTTTATTTACTATTTCTTCTTTTTGAGTTGTTCTTGTTTCGTTAATTAAATTTAAATTTTCTATTTTATGTTGATTAGAATATTTTGTTCCCATTCTTTTATTAATTTATTTTTTTTTAAATTAATTATATGATTTTAATATTTAATTTTTTTAAGATTACTTTATTATTGATTTATAAATGGAAAAAAAACCAATTTCTTTTTTAGATGCTTTTCCTTTAACTTGTTATTTGGAATATTTTAAAAATATTTTAGCAGATTTTATTTTAGAAAAGTTTGACCATGACAATTCGAGTAGATATTTTTTATATGTAAATCAAGAAAATAAAAAAATATTTTTATTATATAAAAAATTAAAAGTAATATATGCTAAAAGAAACTATGAGGTTCCAATATTAATGTATTTCCCTGAAAATTTTCCAAACACTCCCCCAGAAATTTATCTTGAAAAAAGATCAAATAATTTAGAAATAAATCCAAATATACCAGATAGTTTCATTAATAGAAATACATTAAAAATTCAATTTAATTTAAATTTTTGTTGGGAAAAAAAAATAGAACAAACTTTAATTTTATTGGAATTTCTTGAAAAAATATTTTCTAAAAATTTTCCTATTTTTTCAAGTAAAAAACAATTATTAGCAAAAGGATTATGTCAATTAAATATAAAAAATATTATTCCAGTATTAAAACTTGATGGAAATAATAATTTTAATAATGATTTTTCAACACCTGGAAATAATTTTAATGAATCTTTTGAAACTCCAAGACCTGAAATTGAAAAAAACAATCAAAATGATTTTTTTATTGATGAAGATTTAAAAAATCCTCTTGTTAACTGTTTAAAAGAAAAATTATTTGATTTAATTCAAAAGAAAAAAAAAGAACAAAGAGAAGTAAATTTAGAATTAAATCAATTAAAAAATGAATTATTAAGAAAATTAAATTTAATTGCTCAAGTTCATAAAAATGAAAAATCCTTAAAAGAAATAGAAAGAAAATCAAAAGAAGATTATCAAAAAATATATAAAGATATGAAAATTGGAGATTATTCAATTGTTGATAAATGTGAATCAATATTAACGATTTTTAATCCTAAAACTTTAAAAAGACATGTTAATGAAATTATGCTTCAAGATTTATTAAGAGAAATTAAAAGAGGATTTGAAAAAAAAAATATTTCATTTCAGGATGCTTTAATTAATTATAGAACTATTTCAAGAGAAATTTTTTATTTCCAAAGAATTCAAGAAATGCATCCTGATGAATAAAAAATAATAAAATTTTTAAAAATTATTATTAAAAAATAACACTTTATTTTGGAAAAATAATTTAAAAAAAAGTCAAAATAAAATAATTATAATTTTTTCATGAAAGTTTTTAATTTAAATATATTATCTCATTTCTTTTTTCCCTTTTCAAAAATATAAATTCCTCCTTTAAATATAAATTATTCTTTAATATAAAAATAATATATTAATTTATGGAATTTAAAAAGGAAGAATTTATTTTTCATTATTGATAAAATTTGAATCACCTAATTTAAAATTATCTTATTAATATATTTTTATCTTCTTATATGATACATTAATAAAAATTAAAGGGTTTAAACTTTTATCTTATTTTCCATTTAAAAATAAATAATCTTGTTTATAATTTTTGAATTTTTATTTGAATCTTAATTAAGGAAAAAAATAAGAAAAATTAAAAAATAACTTAAATTATAAAAAATGACAGAAATAAATGTAGGAATTTGTCATGAGCATGAAAGAGCATATGAAGGTTTATGTAAAACATGTAATGTAATAATTTGTCCTTCTTGTGTAATGTTTGGAAATCATAAAAAACATGATGTTTTAAGTTTAAAACAAGGAGCAATGTATTTAAGAAAAGCAATTGATGAACAAATATTTAGAGGAGTTTTTAAAAAAGAATTTTGTGAAACTAAAATATTAAAAATAAAAGAAAATAGACTTTTAATGGAAAAAGCAAAAGCTGAAACTATTCAAAAAATTGAAGAAGTTTTCAGAGGAATTATTCAAACTTTAATTCTTAGGAAAAATTTTATTATTGAGGAAATTTTAAAGAAATTTGATATTGAAAAGGAAAAAATTGATAAAGCTGATGATGATTGGGGAGTTAAACAAGATATTAGTGAAAAATTAATGGATTTTTTCAATGAAAAAAATGATGGTTATATATTAGCTAATTCTAAATTCATTATGGAAGGTTTGAGGAAATTGAATGAACCTATTAATTTCCATGAATTAGATGTTTATAATAATATTGAAAGTTCTTTAATTATTAATTATTGTAATCAAAATGGTGAAGAAGAAACTAAAGAATTTTCTATTGATGATTTAATTGAAGCTTTTTCAGAATATATTACTATTGGAAAACCTAATTTATTACAATATAAAGCTTAAATAATAAAATGATAAATTATTTATATTAAATACATTTTTTTTAGATTATAATGTAATTATATTTTAATTATTTTTATATACTATAATTTTTTTATCAAAGAGATTTTTAACTTTAAATTTTTTAATCTTTTCTATAATTTCTTTCTTTTTTTAGATATATGTTTTATTCTTAGGGAATTTAAAGTCAAATTTTTTTGATTTTTGGAGAAAAATTATATTAATTAAAAAATTCATTACACATTTATTTCTTGTTTTTATTTTTTGATAATCTCTTTTCTATTGATATATGATTTGTCAAATAATTTTGTAACTAAAAATATTATTTAATGTTTTATACTGGTTTTGAATATCGATTGAGCATTTCCTTTTTTAAATTTTTGTTTTTTTGAACTTGTTCTCTTGCTTCTGTAATTTTTTTTCTATTTTGTTCTTCTCCTGGAGAAGGAAAAAAATGATTTTTTCTAATTTCTAAAATATTTTTTTGTTGATTATTAAAATTTGATTCATTCAACAACAAAGAAACAAAAAATGAATTTCCTAATATATATAAAAATAAAATTTACTTAAATCATCTGCCATTCTTAAATTATACAAATTAAAAAAAACTTAAATTCCAAAAAAAAATATATTTATTTTAAATAAACATTTAAATTATTATTTAATAAAATAAGCAATAATATATTAAAAATGAATAGTATGGGAGTCTTTCATGATATTAATATAAAAAAAAGTACAGATTTAATGTCAGCATTTGATAGAGTATTATTTCAAACTTCAGATTTAGTAGATAAAATGGATAATTATCAAATGGATCCAAATAATATAAAAAGAAAAAAATTTCAAAATAAAAATTTAAAAAATGATAAAAGTTATAACCCTTATTCTTCTCAATCAAAAGTTTATGAAGAAAATTTAGTAGATGAAATAGATAGAATGCTTAATCCTTCTCATCAAAATGAAGTTGATGAATTAGAAGGAATGATGAATTATCTTAGAAATAGAGAACTTGGAAATAAAAAAAGTAATCATGAAGAAAAAGTTAAATATGGTTATGGGAATAAATATAATAATTTTAATACAAAAGGTTATTCTTATAGGAATAATCAATTTTCATATAATAGGAAAAACAATGTTGGAAATTATAAAAGCAGTAGAATTGGAGGAAATCATTTAATTCATGCTTCAAAATTTGTTTTAAATAATAATAATAAGAAAAGAGGATATAAGAAAAATAATCCTTATTAAATTAAAATATAAATAAATATTATTATAATTATTCTTTTGGAAATAATTTTATTTTTTAGAAAGTTTATTTTTTTATATTTTTATTAAATGAAATTTTCAAAAATAATTCATTTTATTGCTAATTTTGTTTTTTGTTGTTGTTTAATTGCTTTATGTTTAAAGTCAATTGATGATATAAATATTCAAAGTTCAAAAGTAAGAGAAAATTTAAAGTTAATATCTCAAAGATTAAATTTTCCAAAAATTTTAAATTTGGTAAATTATGATCAAAATATTATTAAATTTATGAATTATATGTTTATAATTGGTGCTATTTTTTTAATTTTACAATTTAAATCACAAGGACATTCATTTATTGTAACTGGTTTATTTATTCAATTACTTTTAGTTCATAATCCAATTTTGCATCCTGAAAGTAAAATAACTTTAATTTCTTGTTCTTATGTTTCAATTTATGGATCAATATTATATTTAAATAACCTTAACTTATAAAAAACAATCAATTTTTTTTTGTAATTTATTTTTTTTTCTTATTTGTAATTTCAAAAAATTTAAATCAGAGATTTTTATTAAAAATATGGAAATTAAAATATAAAATTTTATTTTTAAAGCTTATTCTAACATTTTTAAAAGGTAGATTGATACCATAATATTCATTTCCTCTTATATGGTGTGTAATAATTGAAAATTATCTTTAATGAAATAAATATCTTAATTTATATGTGATATCAGATATTTATTTTTTATTTTTCAAAATTTTATCAAAGATTTTTATAAAAAATAATATATTTAAAATTTCAAAATTTATAATTAAATGGATAAAGTGGAAATTGTTTTTGAAAATTCAAAAATGAGTTTCACACTTAATGAGTTTATTTTTAATTCCATTCAAAAAGAGTTATCGACTCTTTTTGAATTGGATATGAATGATTATGATATAAAATTAAAAAATGGAAAAAATTATAATAAATCAATAAACTATTTTGAATTAAAAAACTATAATATTGATATAATAAAGAAAAAGATTCTTAGAAGTCATTCAGTTTTGAAAAAAGAAAATTTAAAACAAAATAAAAATCCAATTACTGTAAATAAAAACTCAAAACAAGAAAGAAATCCAGATAAAAATTTGAATAATTTTTTAAAACAAAATAATGATTTATCAAATAACAATAAGAAAAATAAAAAAGAAAATAATTTGTTGAATGAAATTAATAAAAATAAATGTGAAGAAGAGATTAAAAAGAAAAATAAAGAGTATGAACTAATTGAAGAAAATATCATAAATTTAACTTATGAAAAAAATAAATTAGATTCACTGAATGGGAGATTTAATTTAATAATTTCAAATGATCAAAAAGAAATTCTTGAAACTAAGAACTTTAATAAAATATTAACAAAAGAAATTCAAGAACTAAAACAAAATAAAAAAAATTTAAATAGTGAAATTGTTCAATATAAGAAAAATAAATTAATTATGGATGATGACTTAGAAAAAACTAAGAAAGAATATGAATCACTAAAAAAACAGTATGACTCTAAATTCAAAGAAAATAATATTCTTACAATAAATATAAAAGAAAAAAATAAACAATATAATAATTTAATTAATGAAATTGAGTCTTTGAATGAAAAGATTAATATAATGAAAAATGAAATCAAATCAATTTCAACAGAAATAGATATTAAAAAAAAAAAAAATGAAAATTTAAAAGAAAAAATTGAAAATGAACTGTGTAATTTAAAAAAAGATTATTCAAAAATTGAAATAATAGTGAAAAATTTAAAAGAAAAAAAATTTGAATTAGAAAATGAAGAATCAAAAATTAATGAAAGAATAATGAAAACAAAATTAAAAATTATTGAATATAATACCATTATGAAAGATCAAGAAAAATTAAAAGAAGCAATAAAAAATAATCAAAAAGATAATTATTTATATTATATAAAATCAATGCAAAATAATTTGAATGAGAAAATCGAAGGTTTAATTATTTTATATTTTAAAAAAATAAAAGATGATTACTTACAAAAAATAAAAAAAATAACAGATGAAAAATTTCAATTATATAAAAATGAATTATATGAATTAGAAAAAAAGAGAAATGATAAATTTAAAGAAAAAGAAAATGAAAATAATATTCTTAAAAATGATTTATTGTTAATAAGTGAATCAAATAATATTATTCATAAAGATATTATATGTAGAAAATGTGGAGTAAATCCAATTAAAGGAATATTATATAAATGTTCTGATTGTGGAGAATATTATTTATGTGAAAAATGTGAAGAAATAAATTATATTGATAAACTCCATCCTCATTATTTTATTAAAATAAGAAAAAATATAAAAAAAAAATAATAATTTAATAAGAATATAATAAAATATTGGTTAAGATAAAAATTTTAGATTAAAAAACAAAAAGTTATTTTTAAAAGAGAATAAAATTTTTAGTCTTTTATATCAGACATTAATTTTTATTTTTTGTTCTTTATTCTAGTTTCCATTATTTACAGCTTAATTCCCTCTTGTTTAATTTTTTTATTCCTTTAGAATAATATAATAGTTAGTGATTAGGATTTTTTTAAAAAAAAACATATTTTTATCCTCCAGATTTTTTTTAAACTTCAACATTTTAAATATGAATTTTTTATTATTTATTCCAATATTAAATTTTAATTATCGTAGAATTTTTTAAACATTCATTAACTTTTTACAAAATTTTCTTTTGGTTTTATGAATAAATTATTAAATAAAAGAAATTATTCACTTAATTCTTTTTTATTGTCTTAGAGTTATTATTTTTTAATTAAAATTAGTTTATTTTAAAATGAATAATTTAAATATAAAAAATTATTGAATAATTTATTTATATATTAAATTAAAATGTCACATTCAATTAAAGATTTATACATTAGTGAAAAAGATAGAGAATTTAAAAAAAAAAAAAAAAATAGTATATTTACAAGGAGATGATATAGGATATAGAGAAGTAGAAGGAAATAGAAAAGATATATCAGACCAAAACATTAAAAATGAATTTTTATTTTTAGAACTTGAAAAAAAAATGAGATTCAGAGATATCATAAAGCAATATAAATTATTTTTCAATAAAAAGTTTAAACTATATAGTAGGGATTATATAGAAAGTTTAGTAAAATTATTAGATAATAATGAAAAAGATTATTTAGAAAAAAGAAAGCAATTAAGTTTATCTAGGAAAAAAATTAAAATATTTCATTCATCTGAAAATTTAAATTTTAATAGTACTTCAAATTATTCTTTAAGAAAAAACATTCAAAGTTCAGGTATTAATTCTCCAAAAAGTTTAATGATTGATAATAGTGATAAAGAAATTGTGAATCTAAATAGTAAAAGGAAAAATAAAAACAAAGATAAAATCATTCCTTGTATTAAATTAGAAAGATTAAAAAAAAAAATAAAACTAATGAATAATAATGAGTTCCAATTAAATAAAAAAAAGTTTAAATTACAAAATTATCATCATTCAAAAAGATTTTTTGTAGGTAAATTAACTAAAAAAACAGATTCTTTTGCAACAATTGATATAAATAATAATGAAACAATAACTTCAAATGAAAATAAAATTAAGGAAGAAAAAAATTTTAACATTATAAATTTAAAGAGAAATTCAAAATCAAATTTATTGAATAATATAATGAGAAGGAGTAATTCAAGTAATTCATTTTTTGATGAAAATTTGAAAGAAAATTCAATTCTTTATCAAAGATTAACTGGAAGAACTTTTTTCAGAAAGGGAACAATTAAAACAATTGATGCGATGAAATCTAATCCTCTTATATTTCAAAAACCTTATAGTTTTCTTGGTGATTTTATTAAAAATCATGAAGGGTTTAAAAATTAAATTTTTTTAATTAGATTTTTGTTAATTTAAATTGTTTTCAAATATTTAATATAATGTGTTTATTAGTGTAAAAAGATAGAATATTTATTTATTTTTTTGCATATATTTTTATATAAAAAATAATAAAACTATGCTAAATTTTATTGCTAATTATATGGTAAGAAAAAAAATTAATAATAAAATAATTCATTTTAGAAACAATAATTAAAAATATTAAAGATACAAAATACCCATACATAGGATTATATTAGTTTAATGCTAAAAGTAAAGTTTTTTTTTGAAAACAAAATTAACTAAAGAAATATAAAAGTTCAATAAATTTTAATAAATTTAAAAGTTATATAATTAATCACTAATAAAATAAAAATTCTTTAATTAATTACAAAAGAAATCAAGAATTTAGATTAATGAAAAAATAAATATATTAAATTAATTTATAATATATAAAATATTAAATACATTAAAGATAGATTTAAAAATAAATTTAGCAAAAAAATATCCAAAAATATAAAATTAATTATACATTATTCATTGAATTATTATTATATGAGTTTATATAAGAATCTAATAATAGTTTATTTTTTATTCTTGATCTATTACTCATTTCATCATAATTATTCATTTTATTTTGTAAAACAGAAATTATTTGATGTTCTAATTCCATACTATAAATTTGTTTTACTCTCCTTTTATTTATTTTATCATTTACTAACATATTATGATATTGTTCCATATTTTTATTTGTTTCATATAATGATTTAATTTTATTTCTTTTTTTTTCTGCTGAATAAATTCTTTTTTGTGAAACTTGCATTTCCAAAATTTTATTATTTATTTGCTTTAATTCTTGATTTTTTTTTATTTCATACATTTCATCTTCATCATAATTATTTAAAGTTTTTTGATAATTTGAATTATTTCTCATTTTTTCATTATTTAAATTATTTAATTGAGGAAGAAGAATATTATTAATATAATTTTGTTGAATTTTTGTATGATATAAATTATCTTTGAATCCTATATTTGAAGCTGAATAACTTCTTATCATTCCTTGAGGAGTTTTTACATAATTATTATTTATTGTATTGATATTTGGTGATTTATAATGATAATTTGGTCTTTTAAAAGGAAGAGGAGGAAGATATGGATTTTTATTTCTAGGAATAGTAGAATATTTTTTTTCTGAAATTAAATAGGAATAACTCATTATTTTTAATTTTATTAAAAAATAATATTTAAAATGATAAAATAATTTATTTAATTTTCCTTTAAGCTCAATATTTATAAAAAAATTAACTTTCTTTTTAAATATATATAATTTGTTTAATAATTTCAATATTATATATTTTCAAGAGTAAAACTAATGATTATATTTTAAAATTATTTAATTATATTTATCATTATTCTCAATCAATGGCTCATCCTTTGGCTCACCAAATCTTGATAATTTATTAATTTTCTCTTCTAGGAAATCTTTTTCTTTCTTCATTCTAATAAAAATAATGGTGAAAGCAATGATTAAAACAATAATAATAATTACTAAAATATAAATATAATAAGACTTTTTTTGATTAGATTGTGGATTATAATCAAGAGGATTATCAATTGATTGATAAGAAATTAATTCACTATTATCAGTTTTTGCAATACAAGTAATATAATAATAACAATCATTTTGTATATTTTTAATTGAAATTTCTTTTTGCTTTTCATTAAAGGAAAATTGGTATAAATTAACAGGAGTTTCAGTAATAAAACTAATAGTAGTTAATAAAGTCATTTTTGAAAGATCTTCTTTTTTAAATATTCTAATAAAATATTGAGCAGGAATAATTTTTTTGGTATTATTTTCAATTAATGAAGGTATTGTAATTTTCAATTCATTGCTATTTGAAAAATAATTATAATTTAATTTCCCATTTCCATCAGCAATAATATCATTAATTGTATAATTATCATTTTTAATTGAATTATATTTAAAAACATAATTTGATGATTTTTCACTTGTTATTTGATTTTCCTTTGGAAAAATTGATAAATAAATACCATTTAATTCTGTTGAATTAATGTAAAATATTGATTTTCCTCCTTCATAATTTTGAGAAATAAAATTAAGACTAGTATTTTTTTTTAAATTATCTTTATTAATATCTTTTATAAAAGCAAAATTAATTTCTTTTGAACTTGTAGAAAATTCAATTCTCATAATTTTATCATTTTTTCTTTCTTTTTTTAAATAATGAATATTATTATTACTTTGATTCAATAAAAACATTCCATCAATATATTGATTAATAGGAGATGATGAGTTAGTAAAAGGTAAATTTGAAATTTCAATTTCACATTTTTCAAAAAAAGTTTTTCCTTTTTTAAATAAAGTAAAAAAGAGATATTTTCCACTGTTATCTGTAGTTTCTTTTTTTTTAATATCTGAAGATTTAATGTAAATTTTAGCTTTTTGTGTTCCACCATCATATTTACCTTCTATTTTTTCACTTTCTATAGGATTAATCAAATGATTTTTTTTCATTTTTATTAAATAATTTTCAGTGATTATATAACCACTTATAGTAAAAGTATCTTCAATTGTTTTAAAATCAGTAGAATTATTTTTCATAACAATTTTCTTGAAGAAAATATTGAAATTTATATCAGAATCTTCATTTTCTACTTTAGTATAAAAAAACATTGGAAAATCATTATTAATATTAATTATTTTACCAGAAGTTCCAAATTCAATCTCAGTAAAATGTCTTAATTCAGGAGTAATATAATTCCAAAACATAACTTTTAAATTTTCTTCAGTTGTAATTTTTAAATAATTATCATCTTTATTTGAAAGTAAAACTAAAGAATCTCTTGAACCATAAATATCATAATAATTACTTATATTATCATTAGTTTTATTTTCAAAACCAATTTTTCCAGTTCCTTCAACTGAAAAAATATGAAAAACATATTTATTGGTTTTATCTATTTCTAAATTTATTGGATTAATTGATGAAACAGAAAATAATTGTAATGTATTTGGATTTGGAATTGTTGTTTCCACAAAAGTTCTTAAAGTATTTAAGAAAGTTATATTTGTTTTTTTTGGAGAATAAACTGAAATTAATAAATATTCCTTTTGAGATAATTCTGTAAAATCAATATATAAATAATTTTTATTAAATTGACTTGTTGAATTAAAATTTAAATCAGGTGAATCTTTTTTTGGCAAATTTTTTTCTATTTCACTTTTATCCATTTTATCAAAGTTTTCAATTAATATTTTTTTACCATATAATTCAACTTCATGAACATCAGTATTTAAAACATGAATGAATAAATTATCTGCACATTCAAAAGAATTAAAATAAAGTAAAAAATAACAATAATCTTTATCTTTATTAATTTGACATATAGTATTTTGATCAGAATGAATTTGAATAATATTATTTAATTTTAAAGTAGGAGCTCTAATATTAAAAGTATATAAAGCAGTATAAATTTCATCTAATTGAGTGGTAGAAATTGCAATAGTAAAAGTTAAATTAATTAAATCTTTAGGAAGATATTGTCCATCTTTGGTTTTTTTTTCAGAGTTTAATATATTTATAGTATTTTCTCCAACAAACATCCAATCATGACTTGAAATTTTGGGTAATTGTTCTCCTAAATTAATATACATTGTACATATTTGAGTTTGAAATTCAATTATTAATTTTTCTGTTGAATAAGGAACTGTAAATTTATAATAATCAAAATAACCATCTAAAATTACTTTTTCTATTGTTCCAAATATATATTCATTAACTGGAATTTCTATAATTTGTTCTTTTTTATAATCTTCATTTAAATGTCTTATATATATTGTATATTCTGAATAAAACATTGATGATATTTGCTTTTGATAAATATCCTTTGTTATTACTCCTATAAATAAATAACATCCATCTTTACATTTTTTTGTATCTTTTTTTGTATAATTTAGCTTTTTTGTAAATGGATCATATTGTAATAAATTTTTAGAATTTTCTTTTGGTAAATTTATTCTTTTTCTCCAATTTGGATTTTCTTCTTTATCATCTGATTTTACTATTTTACCAAATAGTTTTCCTCCTCCTCTATCAAAATTAAGTAAAATTTCTCCTTCTTCATTTTCTGATATTTCTGTAATATAATAATTAATTTCATTCACATTTACAATATCTCTTTTTAATAAATTTTTTTTTAAATATGAAGGATTTTTATCCCTTGAATCAATTGATATTTCTAAATTTATTCCTTTATTTAAATCTTCTATTGAATTAGATGAAACTTCAATTATTATATTACATTCAAAACCAATTTGACAATTTGAACTTAAAATACTTGATTCAATTATATATATTTTATTTTTTGAAAAATAAATTGTGTCTATTTCTTCTCTATTAATCATAATATTTGAAGTAATTGGAACTTGAGATGGTATATTAAAAGATATTGAAATTTCTTCTTCATCTTCTTTAGGCATATGAGGATATAAAAATTTCATTCTTTGAATTTTATTATTTAATTTAATATTAATTGGTAAAAGTTGATGAATTAATACTTCTTTATTATCAGATATTTCTTGAGATGAAATATAATAATAACATAATTTATTATTATATGTTTCTGATTCATCTAATGAAACGAAAGATATATTATATTCTATTTCTTTTTCTTTATAATAAGTATCTGAAGATGTTAATTCATGTTGAATAAATAAACCATTCTGAGGTATAATTTCATTTTTATAATGAACTCTAATTTTACAATTTATAGGATAAAATTGAGATACAAAAGATTTATTTAAATTATCTAAATTATGGGTAAATGTCAATACTTTTTTCTTATTTATTTCTACATTTTTTATTAATGTTATACCTGAACCTACATTTTCTTTTTGATAATCTTCATCATTTTTAATTTCTTGATAATAGAGGTTATAATATCCATTTAAACTTGCATTTACTTTCAAATCATATCTTCCTTTTAAATCTTGGTCATTTTTAGAAAATTTAATTATATCAACATTACCAAAAAATAATCTATTTTCTTTTTTTATTCCTTCTTTATTAACAACTAAAGTAATATCACCTGAAAAAGTATGAAAATAAATGATAACTTCTTTAACATCATCATTATTTATATTTATATGATAATTAAATTCAGTTTCATTATAAATATATTCAGAGACTTTAAAATCTTCTTGTAATAATAATGAATCATCTTCATCAAAAAATGAAACTTCATATTTACAAATATTATCATTTATATCATTACAAACAACATATAATAAATATTGATTACCTCTTGTATATTTTTCTCCTATTAATTGATAAATTCCATAAGAATAAAAATTATTTATTGGATAAGGAGAAATAGGCATTTCACTTTCTATATCAGAAATTGAATATTTACAATTTGGAAATTGATCACAATAAACAATATAAACTTTAATATCACCTGAAATTAATCTTACATTATATTTTGTTTCTTGGGAAGTTCTACTTGCATATTTTAATTTTCTATATTGTCTTATTTCATTTTTTTTTAATTCATCTTTATAAATAAATCCATTTATGAAAGGATCAACATAATAATTAGAATAAGTTAAATCTGAAATATCAGTTATTTGCATTATATAATTTATAATTGAATTGCTTTCACCTTTTACACAAATATATTTATATCCTTCATCAATATAATTTTGTTCAATATCAAAATAATTATGAACAAAAGAATTAAATTTATAACTTTTCTCAGGATTAGAACCTAAAGTTTTAATAATATTAATATTAATATTATTATCAGAAATAGCACTAACTCTGAATTTATTTGCTTTTATATTATTATTAATTTCAACACAATCCCCATTACTTAGAAAATCAATTTGTTGGAAAAAACCATAAATTGAATTTCCAAAAGGGGAAATTAATTGAGGAGTAGAAATAACTCTAACATCAATAATAACATACACATCAATAATAGAAGCAATTTTACCTTTATAAACAATTTCACTTCCATCAGGACTTAATTCATATTCTTTTATCATAATACCTTTTCCATTTAATGTATCATTAAAATACAATTCTTCTTTTTTTGTATTATTAATATATGCATTTAATGATAATTTAATTTCACTATATCTTCCAGCAATAGCATTTATGGATAATAAACCTTTTGGTTCTTTTTGACTTATAGTTATGTCATCAGTTATACTATCATTTGATGAATAAAATGTTATTTGTTCTCCTATATTTATTTCCATTGTTTCTTTTGTTGAAATTTCTATATTAAAATCACAGTTATTAAGACATATGATATTAATTTGAAATATATTTTCTGATTTTGTTATTAAGGAAGGAATATACATTATATTTTTTTCAAGTTGAATTGATGCATAATCATGATTTGAAAAATCAGGATCATCTGAAGAACCTTCTTTAATATATATTAAAGCTTTGTTAGATTGGGGATTTGTTTTTATTTGAATATATTTATTTTTTATATCTGATGTTGTTACTTTAAATAATTGATTAGTTCCTTCTGTTTTGAAAGAATTTTTATATGGATTTGAATCTGATAATAAAATTTCTTCTTGTTGAAATGTGATTTTTAATAAGAATAATATAAGAAAGATTTTAGATTTATCCATTTAAATATTTAAAAAGAATAATTAATAAAATAATAATAGAGAATTAAATAATTATTTATTATTTTTAAATAATATTAAAAAAAACTAATATGTAACGAATAAATAAATTTTATATAGCCATATAAAAAGGATATACAAATAGTGTTTAAATTCCTAAAGTTTTACTTTTTAATCTTTTAAAATAAGTTTCCATCATTTTTAAGTTTAATGCTTCTATAACAAATCCAAGTTGAGCTATTTGCATATTAAATAATATTGAAGATTTTGAATTTCCTTCTTTAACATTACATATTTTAACTTCATTATTATTGTTTTTATTTTCTATGTTCAATTCATTCATAAATTTAATATATAAATGATTTGAAAGTACAGATACAATTTTAGTTATTGCAATCTTTCTATCATTAACCATTGTTTTCACTCTTTCAATATTTATCCCTTTTTCTTCAATTAATTCTGGAAGAAATTCCAATAAAATTTTTACTGTATAATTTTTCTTTTTACTTTGAATATTATTTAAAGAATAAAAAAATAATTCTGGATTAATTAATAAAAGACCTTTATTAGAAATTCCTTCATTTGAAGAAATTATTTTTAATTCATTTTTTTTTACTTCATTTATTTCATAATTATTATTATTTATTTTTTGAGGAAACGCTTCTTTTTTTAATATTTTAATTTTTTGACTTTCACAGTAAATTTTATTTTTCATTAATTTATTAACGCATTGTCTCAATAAAGAATAAAATCTATTTTTAACCATATTAGGAGTAGTTCCTTTTAAATTTTCTGAAATTTTAACAAAAGAACCTTCATAAATAATATATTTTTGAATTAATTCAATATCTAATTTTTCATTCCATTTAAAAGTAATAATATTATTATTAAATATTTTATTTTTTAAATGATTAACATATCTTTCTCTAATTTGTTTCGTAGTTCTTCCAACTAAAGAACTTTGAATTTGATTCCAATTTCCTTCTCCTTTTTTATTAACATAATCAATAATAATTCTATCTTCATTTGAATCCCATTTCCCTTTTTTTATTATAGGATTTAAACTATTTTTCCATCTATGCATACATTGAATTGGAGTTCTTCCTTTTATTTTTTCTGATATCATTTCCCAAGATAAATTTTCATAATTAAGAATTAAATACTTTAATTTTTCATCTTCTTCTTTTGTCCAAGGAGTAATATTATTTTCTTGTTTTTGTTGAATCTCTAATCTTTTCTTATTTAAAAAATTATAATTTCTAACTATAAATAATGCTTCCTTTGATTCATTTAATTTCAAATTTGAAGATTGCATTTTTTAATAAATTTAAATCTTTTAAAGTAATAATTTAATTTATGGATATTAAGAATGGAAAAAATTATGATTTAATTGATTCTAAAATTGAAGATGATTTATATAAAAATGAAGGAATTAATAAGAAAAAACTTAGTTTAATTCAATTAGACATTAGAAAATTAAGAAAATATAATATATTATCTAATTTTAAGAAAGAAGAAAGTATAATATCTTTAAATAAAAATTATGATATTAAAAAAAATAAAAAACTAAATCATCAATTGAGTCTAAGTAAAATGAATTGTTTTACCAAAAATAAATTTAAATTAACTCCCTTCCAAAAAATTTTAAAAAAATCATATCAAGAAAGAAAAAAAGTTGAGCAAATGAAGAAAAATAATTCCCCAATGAAAGAATTAAAATTTATTCTTAAAAATTCAGATTCTGAAAATATGCCTTCATTATTTCCAAATAAAAGTAATTCTAATCTTTATAAAACTCCATTAAAAAAAAGAATAATTAATTCAAAAATAAATTTATATAAACCATTACATTCATCTAGTTCTGAAATTCTGGAAGAACAAAAAATAAGAAATAAAACAATATTTAATTTATTTTTATCAAACATGAAAAAAGTAAGCTCAGAAAAAAAAATAAAAGATAATAAAGTAAGTATTGGAACTATGAAATTTGAAAATGAAGGAACAAATAATACAAATTCTTTTATTATAAATAGAGAAAAAATTAGTGTTTTTAATTTATATTTTTTAAATTCAAAAAAAATAAATAATCTCAAAAGAATTTGTGATTGAAATTTTATTTAATAATTAGAATAAATCAATTAATTATATATATTTAAATATTATTAAGATTCTTTTATTATATTCACATATAAATATAATTATTTATTAATTTTTATTACAAATTTTTATTTTAAGAAATTAATCAAATGATAAAGTCAAATTCATTTATTGATAATTCCTATTTTCTTTTTCAAAATTCTTTAAAAAATGAATTGGAAAAATCAAGAAATATAATGAATTTAAATGAAAATTCATCCTTTCAAAAAATATTTGTAAATAAAAAATTATTTGGAAATAAAATTCAAGCAATGAAGAAAAAAACAATAGAAACAAATACAACAAATACTTCAACAAGTAGAGAAAAAACTCCAATTAAAATTCCATCATTTTCTTCGTTTATTTTAAAAAGTCCAACTGATTCTTCAAAAAAAATAAAAAATGATTGTTATTTAACTCCAAAAAGAAAAAAGTCAATAAGTCAATATTCAAAAATAAAAAACTTTAATATTATTAAAAGAAATAGTATTATTCCTCCTTCAAATACATATAATAATGATGATAAAAAAGAGAAAAAATTTTTTCATAAATTAAAGGAAAGAAGTAATAATATAAATAGTATAAATAAAATATTAGAATTTGTAAAGAAAAAAAAAGGATTTGAATTAAGTTTTACTTCTCCTATACAAAATAATAAAAAATCTAAAAGTTCATCTGATGAAAAAAATTATTTTAAAACAGATATAAGAAACATTTGTGAAAAAATAAAACTTCATGAAAATAAATTAAAAGAAAAAGAAGATGAACTTTTAATATCAAGTGATTTATATTTAGATTCTAGAAATTATAATTTTGAACCAGATAAAGAAACAAAAACTTTTTTTAAAGATAAAATTAA
>JAEEGL016361811.1_pt1 | contig 24573 bp, 17 predicted proteins | sample 9134231 | NCBI WGS metagenome assembly JAEEGL01 (sample SAMN16246548, study PRJNA631951) | gut metagenome | biome: gut microbiome; feature: rumen; material: fiber-attached | host: Bos | place: Iran: Karaj | collected 2018-10
GGCACCGCCCACAGCGTGCAGTACGCCATGGCCGCCATGCTCAAGGGCGCCAACGACGGCACCTTCAACTTTGTCAAGGATATCAAGGAATATGGCGAGAAGGCCGGCATCATGAAGAAACTCTTCACCGACAACGGCTTCTATATCGTCTATGACAAGGATATGGGTGAGGACATCGGTGACGGCTTCTACTTCACCTTCTGTTACCCCGGCTACGAGGGTGTCGAGCTCCTCAACGAGCTCATCCGCTACGGCATCAGCGCCATCGCCCTCGACATCACGGGCAGCCACAAGCAGGGCATCCGTGCCTGCGTCGCCCTGGTTCAGCGCGATCAGTTCCCCGACCTCAAGGCTCGTCTCGAGGCCTTCCACAAGGACCATCCGGTGAAATAGAACAGCTATACACGAATAATAAAAAGAGCCGGGACTATCGTGATAGTCCCGGCTCTTTCTGTCATTCTACCCACACGTACTGTTGCATGGACTAATGTTGATTCAGCCAGTCGTTGACGTGACCGAAGACGATATCGGCGCGGGCAGCGAAGCTCTCCTCGGTTGCGAAGGCAACATGTGGTGTCACCAGGCAGCGGTTGGTCGAGAGCAACAGGTGGTCGAGGGGCAGGGGAGGTTCCTTTTCGAAGACGTCGAAGGCGGCGCCGGCGATAGTGCCGTCCACAAGGGCTCGGCCCACGGCAGCAATATCGCACACAGGCCCGCGGGCGGTGTTCACAAGCATGGCGGTGGGTTTCATTAGGGCCAGTTCGCGTTCGCCTATGATGCCTCTGGTCTCGTCGCACAACGGAACATGGAGGCTTACTATATCACTCTGCCGTAGTAGTTCGTCAAGGGCTACATACTGTACGCCCATAGCCATTACCTCGGGGCGTTCGGTGCGGCTCCAGGCTATCACCTTGGCGCCGAAAGCCAGCAACAGGCGTGCCGTGGCAGTCCCTATGGCGCCGGTGCCTATTATGCCGACGGTCTTACCTCTCAGTTCGCGGCCCAGGAAGGTGCCACGGCTGCCGCCCTGGTGTGTCAGCTCGCTTAATGTGACGATGTTGCGCAGCAGGTCGAGCATCATGCCTACGGCCAGTTCGCTGACGGCCGTGGTGCTGTAACCGGCTGCGTTCTGCACCGTGATGTTGTGTGCTTTGCAATAGCCGAGGTCAATGTGGTCAAGACCGGTGAAGGCCACGCTCAGGTATTTGAGGCGGGTGCACTGGCTGAGGACGTCTGCCGTCAGCTTGATGTTACTGATGACAGCCACGTCTGCATCGCGCATGCGGTTGGCAAGTGTTGCTTCGTCCTCGCGGCGGTCCATGTAATAGGCGAAAGAGTGTCCCAAGGTGGTGTAGTGCACCTTGAGGGCCTCAAAACGTTCCTGGGCGATGCCCAGGCTTTCAACACAAACGATATTCATAGGTTTATTTTCTTTTCTTGACACTGAATCCGAATCCGCCGAGTTTCTCGCCGAGGCCGTAGTATTTGCCATGGCTGTAGGCCAGGGGGGCGGCATGGTTGAGTTGGAACTGGCCAGTGCTCTTGTCGATGAGGCTTTCTTCAGCGTCTATGGCCACTACGTTGGCCATGAACATGTCGTGGCTTCCCAGGTGCTTGATGTCGAACACACGACATTCGATGTTCAGTGGACTTTCCTTGATGAGGGGGACTTTTACCATCTGAGCCTCTTCGGTGTGTAGACTCATTTCGCGGAACTTGTTGTAGTCGCGGCCACTGCGTACGCCGCACCAGTCGGTGGCGCGGGCCAGCGCCTCGGTGGTGAGGTTGATGACGAACTCGCCGGTGCGTGAGATTAATTCGTGGCTGTGGCGTTCGGGACGCACGCTGATATAGCACATGGGCGGGTCGCTGCAGAGCGTACCCGTCCATGCTACGGTGATGATGTTGTAATTCTCAGGACTGTCGCCGCAACTGACCATGACAGCCGGCAGCGGGTAAATCATCGTCCCGGGTTTGAATGCTATCTTCATTCGCTGAGCTTCTTCTCGAGCTCGTCGACCATGGCGCGCATGTGGCGGTCGGTCTGGCGCAGGTTATCGATGGTCTTGCATGCGTGGAGCACTGTGGCGTGGTCTTTGTTGCCGCATTGCATACCGATGACGGCAAGGCTCGACTTTGTGATTTTCTTGGCGAAGTACATGCTCAACTGGCGAGCCTGCACGATTTCGCGTTTGCGCGAGGTGTTCTGGATGGTCTCCACAGGCAGCTGCAGGTAGTCGCACACCACTTTCTGTATGTAGTCGATGGTGATTTCGCGGGCGCTGTTCTGCACATACTTGTCTATCATCTGCTTGGTGAGTTCGAGAGTGATCTGTTTGCGGTTTAACGAACTCTGTGCGATGAGAGAGATGAGGGCGCCTTCCAGTTCGCGCACGTTGGTGTTGATGTTGTATGCGATATACTCTATCACGTCGTCGGTCATCTCGATGCCATCGTTCTGCAGCTTCTGACGGAGAATGGCCTTGCGGGTCTCCACATCGGGAGCCTGCAGGTCGGCGTTAAGACCCCATTTGAGACGTGAAAGCAGACGCGGCTCGAGACCTTGAAGTTCTCCGGGAGCTTTGTCGCTGGTGATGATAATCTGGCAGTTGCGCTGGTGCAGGTGGTTGAAGATGTGGAAGAAGGCTTCCTGGGTTTTCTGACCCTTGCCCGACCAAAACTGGATATCGTCAATGATGAGTACGTCTATTTGCTCGTAGAAGTGGATGAAGTCGTTGGTAGTGCCGGTACGGCCAGCCTCTGCATATTGGGCCATGAACTGCTCGCTGGTCACGTAAAGGACCACCTTGTCCGGATGCAGCTCTTTTGTCTTGAGACCTATGGCGTTGGCAAGGTGGGTTTTTCCGAGACCTACATTGCTGTGGAGAAGCAGAGGGTTGAACGATGTGGTTCCGGGTTTTTCGGCCACAGCGTAACCTGCCGAGCGGGCCAGACGGTTGCAGTCGCCCTCGACGAAGTTCTCAAGCGTATAGTTGGGCGAGAGTTGCGAGTTGACTCGTTGTTTGTTGAGCCCTGGAATGATGAAGGGATCTGGTATCTCGCGCGCGTTATCTTTATTAATATTTACGGGTATGTCGGTGAGTGGGTTCCTGACCGCATTGCGGACTTGTGAGGGCAGTGTGGTGACTATGGGTGCAGTAGGGATAGTCTGATCCATCACAACACTATATTTAAGCATGCCCGAAGGACCGAGTTGCATGCGTATGACGCGGCGCAGAAGGTCGATATAATGGGTGTCGAGCCATTCGTAGAAGAACTGGCTCGGAACCTGTACAATCAGGGTGGTTCCGTCGAGTTGCAGCGGAACGATGGGCACGAACCACGTCTCGTAGGCATTGCGGTTTTCTGGTCCAAGTGTGTCTTTTATCACTTCAAGGCATTGCGCCCAGACTTTCTTGTAGTCGTCTTCTCTCATTTTTGTTATTCTGTTCACGGTTTACAATCACTTACGCACACTATGTGTCGTTTTCTTTGCTTGCAAAGTTCAATCTTTTTTTGTGCACAGAAATTCAAAAAAAAATTTGCATTATTATGCTATTTTGTGTAAAGAACACCCACCATTTTGGGGGGTGCAAAAAACACTAATTTCAACAACTCTCTAATTTTCAACTTTAATTCCAATTTTTAACTTTTTGTTATGGCTTTTTAATATACGATTTTTTTCTCAAAGTTTGAAATTTTTTTTCAAAAAAAACGCGGTGTCGTGGTGTTTCTGTTGATAACTGGGCATGGTTTTGAAATATAATATCTTGTGTGTTGATAACAGTTGTATGCCGTTGTTTTGCAGTGTTTTGTGGCAATTGTTTGAAAATCAAACCGGCTTTTTCGGGGGTGTTTCGGTAAGTGGTTGTTTTTGTGTTTTGTTGCCGGGGGGGGGTGTATAACTTAGTTAATAAGTGATGGTGCCGGCGGCACTTTTTTTCTTTTGAAAAAACGAAGAAAGTCCCCACGGCGATTAGTGGTTAAGAGTTCAAAGTTCAAGGTTCAAAGTTTAAGGGTCAAGGTTCAAAGTTCAAAGTTCAAAGGTCAAAGTTCAAGGTTCAAGGTTCAAAGTTCAAGGTTCAAAGTTCAAGGTTCAAAGGTCAAAGGTCAAAGATCAAAGTTCAAGGTTCAAAGGTCAAAGTTCAAGGTTCAAGGTTCAAGGTTCAAAGTTCAAGGTTCAAGGTTCAAGGTTCAAAGGTTCAAAGTTCAAAGGTCAAAGTTCAAGGTTCAAAGTTCAAGGTTCAAAGTTCAAGGATCAAGGTTTAACGGCGAATTAGGCGAATTAACTCGAAAGCTACGCAGGTCAATGGCGAATTACTCGAATGGGTGATTGGTTGTGGTTGGTATTTAAATTTTGCGCAAGAACTTCGTTTTGGATTGTGAGAGTTAGGTGAGAGTTAGGTGAGAGGAAGGATCAGTTAGGGGCAGTTAAGAGTTAAGAGTTAAGAGTTCAAGGTTCAAAGATCAAAGTTCAAAGATCAAAGTTCAAAGGTCAAAGTTCAAAGATCAACGGCGAATTAAACGAATTAACTCGAATTCTGGTTCAAGGTTCAAGGTTCAAGGTTCAAAGTTCAAGGTTCAAGGTTCAAGGTTCAAAGGTCAAAGATCAAAGTTCAAGGTTCAAGGTTCAAAGTTGGTCGCGATTGTTCTGGATTGTTGCCGCCCGTTTCGGCCACCTGGTTGGCCATCATGCTGCACGGATCCTGCCAATTGAGGTTGGAATGATGAATTTCAGAACAGCTTACATGTGCTCCAAGGAGGGGGGAAAAGCATCGAAACGAGGGTTTCGAGTGTGTATTTTGCACCTTAAAGAGTTAAATTTTGACACATTTTGTCCCATTTCCGAGGTTCGGCATCTGGGGTGCCGATGGTTTGCTGATATCGTATTTCATTGTTTCTTTGCTTTTTAGGTGATTATTGATTTCAGAATTCTGACAGTTGACAATCTGACAGTTGTTTTTTCGAGGGGTATCAATTTCTTTATTTCTTATATATTTTATTAATTATTAATCAGTTATATAGCATAAAGAAGGGGGGGGTGATATCCTTTTTTTTAATTTGATACTGTGATTGTGATAGTGTCATTGGTTAATTACTTGGTTTTTGAGCCCTTCTTCTTTACGCGGCCAGCGATCATTTTGTCCACCTTCTGTGCAATTGTCAGCGCCTGGTGCACGAGGCGGTCGGGGAGGATGTCGGGCTAATCCTCGGGCATCGCCCCTCCCCAAAAAGGAAACTATATACTTGTTGACACTGTCGGGTGGTTTCTCTGTATAACATCGCCTGGGGGACAAGCACTGTAAGCCTGGTCGTAATGAATCCTTTGTACCATGCACCAGTGGACGGCCAAAAGATGCCCAAAAAGTGGTTCTGATTTTCAATTAGTTACCGTTTGTTCTTTGACTGTTCTTTGGTTTTACCCAAAGAACAGTCAAAGAACAGCCAAAGAATATACTGAAAACAAATGAATTATATATTGCCCAAATTTTGGGGGGATTCTACTGTCAACAGTTATATAAATCGCAAAAAAAATTACACGAAAAGTTATCCACCGGGCACAATATTTCCCCTTGTGAAGTGTGTTATTTCTACTGCAAAAACAGTCGTCTTGTCCGACTTCTTTTGCAGTGCAAACAAAGCCCAATCTGGGCGCCACATCATACATCATCCTTCTTACATCTTCCATCTTTTTTCCGCTATTTTGGAAAAAAATCTGTATCTTTGATTCGCTGCGCTCACGAAGATACTGCATTTCGGATATGTCAAAATAAATTTTGCCATATCGCTCAACTTTCGTATCTTTGCACCTCGAAAAACAAATGATAAACAACGAATAAAATAAGATAGAAACAGAGAAATAGAATTATAGAATAAAAACATAAATAATAACATAGCGCGAGCGAATTATTCGGCATATCTTGAAACTTCGGAACTTTCAAACGTATAAATGCGAGTAAGTCAGCAAGCGTCTGCGTTGGTGCAGGCGAAGACTTATCTGTTTATACGGGCATCCGAAGGCCTCAAGGTGCAGAGAATCGAACCTGCACCTTTTGTTTTGTGGATGCCCGTACTGCCGGATGGGTCAATCGCCAATAAACGCAGACATATGGATAGATTCACGATGATACAAACAGTGGGGCAGCAATACCTCACTTCAAATATTGAAAATAACGAGTTTAGCTACCAACAGGCATTTACTAATGCTCACACAGATTTTTCCTCGATAAAAATTGATACATATACGGATTTGGATATTCGTTTTATAGATATAGAGACTCGTGTAGCAGTCCTTATCGAAACAAAACCTAATTTTGACAAATGTTTTGTAAAGGCCAAAAAACAGCTCAATGCTTATATGTCGTATGAAAGAGCTCTCACAGGGTATAAACTAATAGGTATAATTGCTAATACTTTGGATAATCGCATTCGCGTGTGGCGGGATTGCGTGTCTGACGAGACTTTTCTGCCCGAACAACAAACACTTACTTCTTTTAGTGATTACCGAAACATTGTGTCTCCAGCCCGTGTTAACAACAAAGAGCAAGTTATTAAAAGTACTTATCGATTAAATGAAACCTTACACGGATTAGGTATTGACGAAAAACTCCGTAGTCAATTTGTGGGCACATGTATTCTTGCACTCAAAAACCATCTTGTATACAAAGACCTTTCCACTGCTCAGATATTACAAGGAATATACGATGTATTGAGTTCGCTTCTTAATGATGACCTCAATCGAGCCAACAAGCTATCAATTCTTCACACAAAAGTCCTCCAGAGCCAAAAGATAAGGCAACTAAAATCGGAAGATATTGCTTTGGTTCTTGACGATATAAGCAAAGAAATCATGCCCTACATTAACGAAGAAACGACTAAAGGGCAGGACCTGTTGAACCTATTCTTTACCACTTTTAATAAATATGTTGGGAAAGCAGACAAAAACCAGGCATTTACGCCAGATCATATTGTCTCATTCATGTGCGATGTGATAGGTGTTAATCGCAATTCGCGTGTGCTCGACCCTTGTTGTGGTAGTGGGGCCTTCCTTGTTCGCGCAATGACAAATGCTCTTAATGACTGTCAGAACCAAGATGAACGTATAGAGGTAAAAAAACACCATATCTATGGTATTGAAAAAGAAGAAGCAGCTTTTGGTCTTAGTACAACAAACATGCTAATACATAGTGACGGCAACTCTAATGTTGTTATGGAAAGTTGCTTTGATTTAGAGCAATGGATTAAGGACGCGCATATTGACCGCGTACTAATGAATCCACCCTATAATGCACAGCGTCCGCATTGTCAACCTTCTTATGTGAAACAATGGAAAAAGGATTGCAAAGAAGACCCAAGCAAGGGATTGCATTACTTGTACTATATAGCTGAAACGGTTGGGACTGGTAAATTGGCAGTTTTACTACCGATGCAGTGTGCAATTGGAGACAAAGGGGACATCAAGAAATATAAAGAGCTGATGATGCAACACCATCGGCTCGATGCGGTTTTTTCTCTCCCATCAGAAATGTTCTATCCTGGTGCAAGTGTGGTTGCTTGCTGCATGATTTGGGAATTAGGCGTACGTCATGAGACCGCAAACACAGAAACATTCTTTGGCTACTTTAAAGAAGATGGTTTTATTAAACGCAAAAATCTTGGTCGGGTGGAACGTATTGACCCGCAAACAGGCGAAGGCGCATGGGGGGCAATACATGATAAGTGGCTTAATCTTTACAAAACACGTACCGCAGAAGTAGGATTGTCTGCAGTGAAGAAGGTTACCTTTGAAAACGAGTGGTGTGCTGAAGCGTACATGGAAACGGACTATAGCACCCTTTCTGAAAAAGATTTCATCCAAAAATTAGTTGATTACTCCGCTTTCTTGGTACAAAATGAGGAGATTTAGTATGGATGCAAGCAAATGGAAATGGTTCCGTGTAGACAGCTTTTGCGATAAACCATACAAAGCAAAAGCATACAATGCTAATGAATTGTCAGAGTGCAAAAATGATAGCAGTGGTTCTTTGCTATACATTACAAGGACGGATGTTAATAATGGATCTAAATGCTTTGTTATAAATGAGAATTTTGATAAAATAGAGAAAGCAAATGCCATAACAATTGGAGATACCACATCCACCGTTTATTATCAAGAAAGAGAGTTCGTTTGTGGTGATCACATTGTAATTCTCCGATCCAAACATTTCAATCGTTACACTGGTTTATTTATTACCACATTATTAAACAAAGAACGGTATAGATATAACTATGGTAGGGCTTTTACTATGAATAATATCTCAAGTACAATGCTCAAACTTCCCGTAACTGCTGACGGCACTCCTGACTGGAAATTCATGGAGAAATATATAAAAGAAACCATCATTCCCAAGCTTCCTCAGAAAGCACAGCATGTTTGGCTGAAAAAATACGAAACAGATTCTATCAATAACGATAATATACAATTTAATACCGATGAATGGCACTGGTTTAAATGGAAAGATCTATTTGATATAAAAAAAGGAAAACGACTGACGAAGGAAGATATGATAGTTGGAGACATTCGTTACATTGGAGCAATCGATTCAAACAACGGATTATCTGCATTAATTGGGAATAATATGCATCTGCATAAAGGAAACACAATTTCTGTTTCTTATAATGGTTCTATTGGCTATGCATTCTATCAAGACCAAGAATTTTGGGCGACGGACGATGTTAATGTATTGTATCCCAAATTTACGCTAAATCAGTATATCGCATTATTTATATGCACATTGATTGAAAAAGAACAATATAGATTTTGTTATGGCAGAAAATGGGATTTGGAAATGATGAAAGACTCTCGTCTAAAATTGCCAGTAACATGTACAGGAACTCCCGACTGGCAGTTCATGGAGGACTACATCAAATCTTTACCTAATTCCAAGAACATCTGATATATCTTGAAGCAATTTATAAAATATATTTCCATAGCCCTTCTGGCGATCTTCCTCGCTTCTTGCGACCGGGGAGTCGTCTCTGTCGGCGAGTATGAAGCTATGCGTTCTCGGGCGGAAAGCCTACAGGCCGAGAACGACTCGCTGCAGTTCGAACTGTCGAGCCTGAAGATGTACGTCAACCACCTCGAAGAGGACAACGCCGGACTAGTGGAAGAACTGAAACGAATTCCCATCAACGAAGAATAAAGGTTCTTTGTTACCTTGCCAATTTCATGAGTGAGAAATCGGGGCGGCCATGTATTGGCTGCCCCATTTTTTGTGGCAATATTTTACGTTGTTTTATGTGCCAAAAGCGAAAAGTTTTTGGTCATGTCGGGAAAAGTTTGTATCTTTGCATTTTGTTAAATAGATAAATAATATAAATAAAATACACATTATGAGATACGATTTGATTGTCGTCGGCAGTGGCCCGGGAGGCTATGTGGCTGCCGTGAAGGGTGCCCAGCTGGGCCTGAAGACCGCTGTTGTGGAACGTGAGAACTTGGGCGGCATCTGCCTCAACTGGGGCTGCATCCCAACCAAGGCTCTGATGAAGAGCGCACAGGCGTTCAACTACGCCAAACATGCTGCCGTTTACGGCGTGAAGGCGGAGTCGGTCGAGGCCGACCTCAATGCTATGGTCGACCGTTCGCGCGGTGTTGCCTCGACGATGAACAAGGGTGTTGAGTTTCTGCTTAAGAAAGCTGGCGTCGATGTCATCATGGGTACCGCCAAGGTTTGCCCGAATCATGTCGTCAATGTTGACGGCACTGATTACGAGGCCGAGCACATCATTATCGCCACAGGTGCCCGCTCGAAGGTGATGCCCGCCATGCCGCAGGACGGCAAGCATATCATCGGCTACCGCGAAGCCATGACGCTGCGCCAGCAGCCACAGCGCATGCTCGTGTGTGGCAGTGGCGCTATCGGAAGTGAGTTCGCCTATTTCTACCAGTCGATTGGCACGCAGGTGACGCTGGTTGAGTTTATGCCCCAGATTCTGCCCAATGAAGACGAGGAAGTGGCCGCCCAGATGAGCCGTAGTTTCCGCAAGATGGGCATGAAGGTGATGCCTTCGTGCAGTGTGGAGAAGGTGGACATCGATGGCGACGTGTGCCATGTCACCGTCAAGGACATTAAGAAAAACACCGAGAGCGTTATCGACGTCGATGTGGTGCTTTCGGCCGTTGGTGTTGTGACCAACCTTGAAAACATCGGACTTGACGAGACCGGAATCAAGTACGAGCGTGGAAAGATTGAAGTTGATGATTTCTACCGTACCAATGTACCGGGATACTATGCCATTGGCGACGTGGTGCACGGCCCGGCTCTGGCGCATGTGGCGTCGAAGGAGGCCATCTGCTGTGTGGAACATATCGTCAAAGGCGAAGCTGTGAAGGTGAACTACAGCAATGTGCCTGGTTGCACCTACACCGTGCCCGAGGTGGCCAGTGTGGGACTGTCGGAGAAAAAGGCCCTGGATGCCGGCTATGAGGTGAAGGTGGGCAAGTTCTTCTTCAAAGCAAGCGGCAAAGCCACCGCTGCCGGAAATACCGATGGTTTCGTTAAGGTGGTGGTCGACGCCAAGACCGACCTCATCCTTGGTTGCCACATGTGTGGTGACAATGTGACGGAGATGATTGCCGAGATTGTGGCTGCCCGCGAGCAGGGCCTTACTGCCCGTCAGGTTGCCCAGGCCATCCATCCGCACCCAACGATGAGCGAGGCCGTCATGGAAGCCCTCGAAGGCGCCCATGGCGAAGCAATACATGGTTAATAAAACTACAAACATGGCTATATTTCCTTACAAGCGGGTCAAGGTGACCGAGGGCCTGTACATAAAACAGCCCCAGCATTTCTATTACACTGACTTCGGCGTGCGCGACAGCGGCAATGGCCAGCAGGGCGGACGCCGTTATATCTGTACTGGAACGCCCGGTACGGGATTTGTAGAACGCGAAAGCGAAAGCCATAGCTACCACGAATATGTTCGTAAGCAGCTTGTCCGCCAAAAACCCAAGTATTGGCGTCTGTTATTCAACCTTGAGCCCAGTTACTCAAAAGAACTGGAACGTGCTTCGGCAGCCTTGGCAAATGCCGACGATCCGCTGAAGCGTCGCATACTTGAGTGCTACGTTAATGCACTCGGCATCGGACGCACCGAAGAACGCATCGAACGTATTATCCGTGGTATCAAGGATAAAATTGGTCATCGCAGCAACAAGTTCCTGGTCAGTGTGATGAGCCACTATAAGAGCAAAATCAGTACCTTGGAGCATGACATGCGTTCTGTGGAACTTGATGTGAAGGATCTCTGCACCCCTGAGCAGTACGAGGCCTATGTCAAAATGACGGAGGCTTTTGTCAAAGTTGCATCGTGCAGACGTATATGGCATCTCAACGAGGACGTACGGGAACGTTATGTGCAGGTGTATTTCGACCTCGGCATATTCGATTTTATACGATTCGAACATTTTCTGCCCATTATCCGTGACTCTCGGGGATTGACCTACTACCTGTTGCCTACACATTTGATTGTGGCACGCAGCACTGTCGACTTTGACCTTGTGCCGCTGAAAGACCTCACCATCGTTTGCCAGGAACTGGCCATCGAGGAGACTGTCGAGGTCGTCAGCAGTCGTCTGGGCGACGCCGCCAGCATGGTTCGTATTCCAAGCCTTGACCAGACTTGGTACTTCAACCACGTGCGTGCCGTCATGCATTTTGTGGGTGCATACGACGAACTTGTTTCCAAACTCTGAACCGGATGAAGAAACAGCGCCACACCTATCGCTTCAATCCGCACACACTACGATACGAGAAGGTCTTTGTATCGTTGCGTGAACGCGTGCGCCGTATTAGCTTCAATGTGCTTTTCGGTGTCGTGCTCGGAGTGGTGATAGTTGTGGTGGGATTGCAGTTCATGGCATCGCCCAAGGAACGCTCTATGCAGCGTGAATTGGCACACTACAAACGGCAAACCAAGTTGTTGGGAGAGCGTGTGGATCGAGCAGAGAAGGTGCTCGAGGATCTTGAGGAACGCGACGATGTCCTCTACCGTACAATATTTGAAAGCGCCCCTATCAGTGAGTCTGAACGACACAGCGGTATCGGTGGCGTAGAGAGCTATGCCGAGTTCGACGCAATGGAAAGTGGTGAGTTGCTAAAAAGCACAACCATCAAAGTCAACGACCTCACCAAACGCCTGTATATCGAATCCAAGTCGCTTGACGAGCTCTACGACATGGCTCGCAACAAGAGTGAGCGTATGGCATCGATGCCGGCCATTATGCCTGTGGCTAAAGACAAGTGCAAGGTGGTCAGTGGTTTTGGCATGAGATTCCATCCTATACTCAAATATCGCCGTTTGCATTCAGGCATCGACATGACGGCCCGTCAAGGCACACCTGTCTATGCCACCGGCGATGCAGTAGTGCGTGTGGCCGGCCGAAATCCGCAAGGCTATGGCGGCTATGGCGTGGTGGCAGTGCTCGATCACGGTTTCGGCTTCCAGACTCTCTATGCCCACATGGCCACTGTCAAGGTGAGGGTAGGGCAGCATGTGAAACGTGGCGAGTTGATAGGCACGGTGGGAAGCTCCGGTATGTCGAGTGGTGCCCATCTGCACTACGAGGTCATACAGAACGGCAAGAAAGTCGATCCGGTTTATTATTTCTATAACGACCTGTCGCCCGAAGAATATGAGGAAGTGCTCGAGTTGGCGCGTCAGGAGAACCAAAGTATGAGCTAGGGGGAGTGAGAGTTCAAGGGTCAAAGTTCAAGGTTCAAAGTTCAAGGTTCAAAGTTCAAAGTTCAAAGTTCAAGGTTCAAGGATCAAAGATCAAAGATCAAGGATCAAAGTTCAAGGGTCAAAGTTCAAGGTGTAAGGTGCAAGAGTGATGGATATCAAGATTGACGATAATGCAGGATATTGCTTCGGGGTGGTGAAAGCCATCGGGGCAGCCGAAGAGGAATTGGCCGCCCGTGGCAGTCTGTATTGCCTGGGCGATATTGTGCACAACAGTGCCGAGGTGGAACGTCTGCGTCGTAGTGGCCTTCAGGTTATAGGCCACGGCGACATGGAGCGTCTGGCCGGTAGCACGGTGCTTATACGTGCGCACGGCGAGCCGCCGTCAACCTATGCTGCCGCCAGGGATCGCGGCATACACCTTATCGACGCCACATGTCCTATCGTGCTTGCCCTTCAAGACCGTATACGCCGTGGCTATGAGGAGATGTGCGCCGTCGACGGGCAGGTGGTCATCTTCGGCAAGCCAGGTCATGCCGAGGTGATAGGTTTGAATGGTCAAACCGCAGGCACGGCTGTTATTGTGAGCCACCCCGACGAACTGGATTCCATCGACTTTTCGCGCCCGATACGTCTTTATTCACAGACTACAAAAAGCCGCGAGGACTACCACCGGCTGATTGAAAACATACGAAGCCGTGGACCCGTGGATTTTGTGGCCCACGACACCATCTGCAACCAAGTCGCCAACCGTGCAAGGCAGCTTGAAAGTTTTGCGGCATCGGTCGACGTGCTTCTCTTCGTTGCGGGAGAAGGTAGCAGCAACGGACACTATCTCTACGAATACTGCTGCAAGATCCAGCCATGCACCCATCTCATCGGCGGTGCCGATGAGGTGCGACGCGATTGGTTTGATGGAGTCACCAAAGTGGGCATCAGCGGAGCCACGTCGACACCGAGATGGCTTATGGAAGAAGTGGCGGAACGGCTAAGAGGTATGAGTTGAGAGTTAAGAGTTAAGAGTTAAGAGTTAAGAGTTAAGAGTTATGATATTGGACAGGCTTATATTGACCAACTTCAAGAATTACCGCGAGGCCGATGTGCAACTTTGCGGCAATGTCAACTGCTTTGTCGGCAACAACGGTGCCGGCAAGACAAACCTGCTCGATGCTGTCTATTACCTTTCGTTCTGCAAAAGCTATTTCAACCCCGTAGACATCCAAAATATTCTTATTGGCGAAGAGTACTTTGCCATCCATGGCCATTACGGGGATGATGTGGCCAGTTGCATACTGCGTCGGGGACAGGGCAAGCAGATGCGTTGGAACAAGAAGGCCTGCAAGACACTGGCCGAGCATATTGGCCGTCTGCCACTTGTCATGGTGTCGCCAGGCGACCAGAACCTTATAACTGGCGGCAGTGAAGGACGCCGTAAATTTGTTGACGGCGTCATTTCTCAAACCGACCATGTCTACCTCGACCACCTGATGCACTATACCAAGGCTCTCGATCAGCGTAACCGTATGCTCAAGCAGATGTGGGAGGACCGTCTCTGGGACGAACAGATGGTCAACGTGTGGGACGCTCAACTATGTCGTCATGGTGAGCCGCTGCTCGAGGCCCGCCGCCGTTTTGTGGATGACTTTCAGCCGATATTTTTGGAATATTACCACTGGATCGCCGGGGCCGACGAACCGGGCAGTATAGTGTACAATACCGACCCGCGTCCGCTCGACCTGCAAATCGCAGAAAGCCGTCACGCCGACAAATATTCTCAATATACCAATGCCGGTCCTCATAAAGACGACCTCGTCTTTATGCTGGGCGAAGACATGACAGTCAAACGTTTCGGTTCGCAGGGACAGCAGAAAAGTTTCGCTTTGGCACTGAAATTGGCCCAGTTCCAGTATTTGGAGGACCACTGCGGACAAAAGCCCATCTTGCTGCTTGACGATATTTTCGACAAACTTGACATGGATCGCGTGCGCCAGCTCATAGCATTGGTCGGAAGCGACCGTTTCGGGCAGGTATTGCTCACCGACACGCAACCGGGACGTGTGCAGGCCATCTTCGACTCCCTGCCGAACCTTGACCATAAAATCTTTACCGTCGCCCATGGTAGCCTGACGCTTAACCCTTAACATATATCAAAAAAGATGCAACCTGACCGTCCGCTGAACTACTACATGGAACGCCTCTTCCATCAACTGGATATGGGAGAGTTCGCCTCCGAAATGGAGGTGCAGCGTACCTATCGCTATCTGGCGGGCGATTTGATATACAAGCTCACCACTCTCTGCACCTACAGGGACGGCACCCTGCGGCTGCGTTTCGCAGCAGCAGCCCTACGCCAGGAGATGACCTACCGTCGCGAGAACCTGCGCAGAAGGATGAACGAAGAACTGAAAGGCAACGTGATAAAAAAAATAGTCATACTATGAGGAAACTGTGGCAGGCTTTGTTGTTGGTGCGCCGGTGCGACCGCGGGTCGTTCCGGAGGAAACTGCTATATGTCTTTCTGCAGAGTGTGCTGCCGCTGATCAATCTCTATGTATTGAAACTCCTTGTCGACAGTGTTGAGGCTGGCGTGCGTGGCTCAGGCGATATGCATACCGTTATGGTTTGCCTTTGTGTCATGGTGTCTGTGTTTCTGCTCAACAGGATTGTCTCGGCCCTTAACGGAATCAACAACGATGTGCTTGGCCAACGGCTGATTGATTATTTGAGCGATATCATGCAACGGCAGGCTGCGCGGCTCGACATGGCTTACTACGACACCCCTGCATACCATGATTCATTACATAGGGCACAACAGGAGGCTTCCTATCGTCCAATACAGATAATGAACAATTTTATGGCCTTCTTTGGTGCCGTATTGTCTGTGGCTGGAGTGGTGGTAATGTTGACCGCGGCCTCATGGTGGATTATCGTTGTTATGGTTGTGGCGGTGCTGCCTGGTTTCGTGGTCCGTCTATATAAAGCACGGAGCATCTACCGATTCCGGCGCGACAACACCCAGCTCTATCGCCAGACGGCTTACTATTCGGCTTTGCTCACCGCGCGCGATTATGCCAAGGAAATGCGTGCGTTCAACCTTACCGGATTCTTCAGAAGCCGGTTTGTCGACAGTCGTGCCAGACTGGTTGTTAGGCTGTTGCGCATATCAAGGCGTATGGGAATGCTCGATATCCTTTGCGCTGTTGTAGAAGCGGCTGCCATGCTGGCGGTAGTGTGGCTTCTGGTGGCGCAGGCGTTTGAGGCGGCCATAACAATAGGTACATTTGTGATGCTTTTCGAAGCGTTCCGTCGTGGGCAAGGATACCTCACCTCCTTGGTGAGTTCCATCGCAGCCCTTTACGATAACAAGCTCTTCGTCGGCAACCTTTTCGATTTTCTGGAATTCGAACCGCAGATTACAGTCCCCGCAGAACCGCTTCCTGTACCGGAAAAGATAGAAAGCGTCGAGTTCCGTGACATTACGTTCCGCTACCCGGATATGGATCGCGATGTGCTTAGCCACTACAGTCTTACCGCCAGGGTAGGGGAGGTTACACGCATCGAAGGCGAGAACGGATATGGTAAGTCGACTCTTGTCAAGCTTTTGCTGCGCCTCTACGACCCACAACAAGGCTCGGTGCTTGTCAACGGCATCGATATACGCCGCTTCGACCCCGCTGCTTTGCGAAAATCTGTCGGCGTCTTGTTCCAGGATTTTGTGCGCTACAATATCACTGCTGCAGAAAACATCGGTTTCGACAACACAGAAGGTGTGACTGACGCAGCCTTATTGGCAGGTGCCGACAGCTTCCTCGGACGTCTGCAGCATGGCTATGACAATATGTTGGGACGCCTTTTCGACGGAGGCGCGGAACTGAGTATGGGCCAATGGCAACGTGTGGCCATTGCGCGTATGTTGCATACGAATGCTCCTGTGTTGCTCCTCGACGAACCGATGGCATGGATGGATATGCCCACTCGCGAGCATTTCCTTCGTGTTGTTGAAAGCATAAAACACGACAAAATAGTAATAATGATAACCCACGCATAAACTATGATTTACACACTTGAATCCATAAACGCCAAGACTTATGACGGCAACCTTGTGCTGCTTTACGGTGATGAAGTAGCCGAACGGGTGCTTCCTTTGAATAAGAAGGAAATAGACTTGCTCCGGCAGCGGCGCAGCGAGAAGAAAGATTTTGTGCTTGTCTTCGACCGTCTGCCGTATCACCTCTATCTGGTCTCGTTCGACAGCGAGAAACCTGCTCCCGAATGCCAGGAAATGCTGCGCCGCTGTGCTGCCGACCTGTTGAAACAACTCGAATTTGACAAGGTGGCATCTCTGGCCGTCACCGGCAAAGGAACGCTGCCTGAGGAACTGTCGGCTTTCGTGGAGGGCTTGACGCTCGCCGACTATCGGTTCGACCGTTACCGCACCAAGGAACAGTATCATCTTGGCACTGTTGTCGTCGACAGCCTTTTCTTGAAACCTGCCGAATTCGAAGCCGCACAGCGCCTCTGGAACCGTATCTACTGGTGCCGCGAATGGGTCAACCTGCCCGTGCAGGACCTCAATGCCGCCGATTTCGCCGACGAACTGACATCTATTGCCGCCGACCTTAAGGATGTGACATGCACCGTTATGGACAAGAAGCAGATCGAGAGTCTCCGTATGGGAGGTCTCCTGGCTGTCAACCGCGGCAGTGTCGACGAACCAAGATTTGTCGTGCTGGAATATAAGCCTGCCGAAGCCGCACGGAAGCAACCCATCTGTCTGGTCGGCAAGGGTATAATGTATGATACTGGTGGTCTTAACATCAAGCCTGACGACTACATGCAGGAGATGAAGAGCGATATGGCCGGCGCCGCCACCATGGCATCGGTTCTTTTCGCAGCTGCCGACAACCACCTCCCGGTTCACCTCGTGGCGCTGCTTCCTATGACCGACAACCGGCCTGGTTTCAATGCCTATGCCGCCGACGACATCCTCACCATGTATGACGGAACAACCGTCGAGGTGGTGAACACCGACGCCGAAGGCCGTCTCATCCTTGCCGACGCCATCGCCTACGCCGCTCGCAATTACAACCCGAAGCTCATCGTCGATGCGGCCACTCTCACCGGTGCTGCCGTGCGTGCTATATCCACCTTCGGCATTGCCGCCATGCAGCAACATGCCGACAACCCCATGACCATGCTTAAACTCGTCGGCACACAAGTCTACGAACGCCTTGTCGAGTTCCCGATGTGGAGTGAGTATGACGAACTCATAAAGAGCGATATGGCCGACCTGCGCAACTGTGGTTCTACGCCGCAAGCCGGCACTATCACAGCCGGTAAGTTCCTCGCCCATTTTGCTCAAGAGGTGCCTTATATCCACCTCGACATCGCCGGTGTGGCCTATTTCTCCAAACCCCAGCATTATTACCGTGTCGGCGCATCCGGCTACGGCATCCGCCTCCTGTATGCTTTTATGCAGATGCAGGATATGATTGAAAAATAATCTTTTGAATATACAATAGTATGAACAACAACGACGAAAAGAAAATAAAAGTCGCCATCACCCAAGGCGACATCAACGGTGTCGGCTATGAGGTTATAATCAAGACCTTCAGCGACAGCCGTATGTTTGACCTCTGCACCCCTGTGCTCTACGGTTCCACCAAGGTGGCGTCTTATCATCGCAAGCTGCTCACCTCCGTGCAGCAGGAAATGACCTTCAACGGTATCCGCGATGCCGCCGAGGCTCAGGATCGCAAATATAATATCGTAAACCTCACCCAGGACGAGATAAAAATCGACCTTGGCAAGAGTACAGAGACTGCCGGCGAACTCTCGCGCAAGAGTCTCGACCGTGCCTGTGAAGATCTCAAGGCCGGTAAGGTCGATGTCCTTGTCACCGCGCCCATCAACAAGCGTAACATACAGTCCGACACCTTCGATTTCCCTGGTCATACAGAGTATCTCTCCCACCAGTTTGGCTGCTCGTCCCTCATGCTTATGGTCTGCGATCGTATCCGTATCGGTATAGTTACCAACCACCTCGCTCTCAAGGATGTCCCGGGTGCGCTCACTCACAATCTACTTTTCGACAAGATGATGCTCATGAACGAGAGTCTCAAGCGTGACTTTGGCATCACAAGGCCCAAGATAGCTGTCCTCGCCCTCGATCCTCATGCTGGTGACAATGGCGTCATTGGCGATTTCGATGCCAAAGTCATCAAGCCTGTGATTGACGAGGTGCAGCAGAAGGGTGTGCTCGCCTATGGTCCCTTCCCCAGCGACGGGTTCTTCGGCAGCTCTGAATTCAATAAGTTCGACGGAGTGCTGGCTCTCTACCATGACCAAGGTCTCATACCCTTCAAGCTCATGTCGTTCACCGAAGGGGTAAACTACACTGCCGGTCTGCCGTATGTCCGCACATCGCCCGCCCACGGCACCGCCTATGATATCGCTGGCAAGGACCGTGCTAACGAGCAGTCTTTCCGTTCGGCAGTCTACCTGGCTTGCAAAATACTCCGCAACCGCCAGGAATACGACGAACTCAACGCCAATCCCTTGAAATAACACTTAGGCAATAACGCATTCAAGCATTCTGGCAATTGAAAAAGCTCCTCCTAATCGACGGCATGGCCTCGGTCTACCGCGGCTACTATGCCATGAGTCGTTCGCCCCGTGTCAACTCCAAAGGCATGAACACCTCGGCGGCGCTCGGCTTCACCATGTCGCTCTACGACCTTATGCGCTCACAGCGCCCCACCCATATCGGTGTCGCCTTCGACCTGCCGGCGCCCACCTTCCGTCACGAGATGTACCCCGAATACAAGGCCAACCGCGACCCCATGCCCGAGGAAATCCAGAGCAATATGCCGTGGATCCGCCGTGTCATCGAGGCCTTCCGCATCCCGCAACTCACCTGCGAAGGATTTGAAGCCGACGATGTCATCGGCACCCTCAGTCATGCTGCCGAATTGGCTGGATTCGACGAGGTTGTCATGGTCACACCCGATAAGGACTTCGCCCAGCTCGTCACCGACCGCATCCACCTCTACCGTTACGGCCACGGCCCCAACCCCGACAGTATTATGGGAGTGCCCGAAGTATGCGAACGCTTCGACGTGCAGAATCCATTGCAGGTCATCGACCTCCTCGGTCTTTGGGGCGATGCCGTCGACAATATTCCAGGCATACGCGGCGTGGGCGAGAAAACGGCAAAAAAACTCATCTCGCAATTCGGCTCCATTGAAGAAATGGTAGCTCGTGTCGACGAAATCAAGAACGACAAACTTCGCGAGCAAGTCCGCACTCACAGCGACGACGCACTCTTCTCAAAGCAGCTGGCCACCATCCGTCTCGATGCTCCCATACCCTTCGACGAGAAGGCCCTCCTTCTGCAGCAGCCCGACTATAACCTTTTGCGTGATGTGTGCGACCAGCTTGAGTTTCGACAGTTCGCCAAGCGCGTCTTCACAGACCTCAGCGTCAGCGACCCTTCGCTCGCCATGAAATGGAGCAGTCAGCCCGACTCCCAATCAATCAAGCAATCGGGCAATCAGGAAATCAAGCAATCATCCACTCAGCCCACGCTGTTCGACCAGGCAGCACCCGTCGACGATGCCCCGAAAGTCAATTGCAATGTGCTCGACTCCACGGTCCTGCAGTCCCTTCAGGGCAAGCCGGTGGCAGTGCATGTCTGCGGTCCCGATGTCTATATCTCTTCCAGTGCCGACTCTGTCTGGACATCCAAGATGTCCGACCTTGACATGCAGCTCTTTGCATCTCTCATCTCTTGTCCTTCAAGTACCAAGCTCTGCTTCGACCTCAAAAAACTCAAATATATCCTCTCCGAGCTGGACATCACCCCTGCGGGCACATTCTTCGACCTGCAGCTCGTCCACTACCTTCTTGACCCGGAGATGCGCCACACTCTCGACTACATCTGCTCGGGCATGCTTGGCTTCTCGCCCGCCAATCCACAGGCCGAGGCGGCAGCCCTATGGCAGCTTTATCCACTCATGTCGGCCCGTCTGCGCGAAGCCGGCATGGAACAGCTCTATGCCGACATAGAGCTGCCCCTCGTTGATGTGCTTATAGACATGGAGCGCGAGGGTGTACGCATCGATGTCGACGCCCTGCGCGACTATGCCCAGCGTCTCTCCACCGAACGCGACGGCATCGAAAAACAGATATTCGAACTCGCCGGACATTCGTTCAACATCTCGTCCCCGCGTCAGCTTGGCGAAGTGCTTTACGACGAACTCAAAGTCACCGACCGTCCCCCGCGCACCTCCACCAAGCAGTACAGCACCGCTGAAGACGTCCTGCAGCGTCTCGCCGACCGTCATCCCATAATCCCGTTGATTCTCAACTACCGGTCACTCTCCAAGCTCGTCGGCACCTACCTTGACTCCTTCCCCAAACTCATATCCCCGGTCGACCGCCGTCTTCACACCGTCTACAACCAGACCGTCACCGCCACCGGCCGCCTCTCCTCCTCAAGTCCCAACCTGCAGAACATACCCATCCGCACCGAACGCGGACGCGAAATACGACGCGCCTTCGTCGCCGCCGACAGCGATCACCTGCTCCTCGCCGCCGACTACTCTCAGATCGAGCTCCGCATCATCGCATCTCTTGCCCGCGACAGGCACCTCCTTCAGGCCTTCAACGACGGTCTCGACATCCATGCCGCTACCGCTGCCAAAATCTACCACATCCCCATCGACCAAGTATCCAAGGATCAGCGCCGCAACGCTAAGAGCGTCAACTTCGGCATCGTCTACGGCATCTCAGCATTCGGTCTCGCCGACCAGCTCTCAATCCCAAGAAAAGAAGCCGCCGCCCTTATCGAAGAATACTTCGCCCAGTACCCCGACATACAGAAGTTCATCGAAGACTGCAAGCAGTTTGCCCGCCAGCATGGATATGCACGCACACTTATGGGTCGCCGCCGCTACCTCGTCGACATCAACAGTCGCAACGCTGCCGCACGCTCCTTCGCCGAGCGCAACGCCGTCAACATGCCCATACAGGGCACCTCGGCCGACATGATCAAGCTCGCCATGGTACGCATCCATAGCCAGCTCCAGCAGCGCCATCTGCGCACCAAGATGATACTCCAGGTCCACGACGAACTCGTCTTTGACCTCTACCGTCCCGAACAAGAAGAAGTGCGTGCCCTCGTCCTCGACCAAATGCAGAACGCGCTTCCCCTCGACGGTCTCAAAGTCGAAGTAGGCATCGATGTCGGCCCCGACTGGCTCTCCGCCCACTAACCGCTAACCGCCCACCGCCAACTATGAATTTCAGCTTTAAACTTTCAACTTTCAACTCCCTCTGCCGCCTCCTGCTTTGTGTCGGCATAGCTTTCAACTTTCAACTTTCAACTTTCAACTCCCTCAGTGCCCAGCAGCCCTGGAACCCATCCTCCGTCGACGAGCTCACCGCCGCCGACGTCTTCCTTGTTGAGCCGCCTGCCGACATCTGCGCCGCCATCGTGAAAGCCGTTGGCAGCCCTATACCCTACAACACCCGTTACCACATCTCCGGCCCATTCTCATCCTTCTTCGACTACCCCTACTTTCTGTTCACCCCTGTCCCTTCCGGCTATGTGAACAATTCCCCGGTCAACTATAAGATCCCCGTCACCCTCGCTCGCCAGATGCTCTCCCACCTCGTTGACACCCGCTACTGGGAAAACCGCTTCTCCAAACTCCTCCCTTGGGCCTATGTCGACACCGAACGTTTAGGCGGGCTGCTGCAAGTCGACTCCGCCGACCGCCGTTATGGCCGCTACAGCCCCATCCGATGGCTCGGTTACTCCTACCTCCCATCCGAACAATCGCCTGTCCTCTTCTCCATATCCACCAACACACGCACCCCTCAGCAGCTCACCCTGCGTGCCCTCGAGCGTCTCGCCGAATGGGGCGCCTTCGCCACCGAGACCGATCAACTCGCCTACGAACAGCACCAGGCCGCTCTCGTCGACTCCCTCCAGGCCCTCGACTCTCATCTCGACTATCTCGATTCCCAATTCTCAACCGTTAATTCCCAACTCACAACCTTCATCGACTCCATCGCTCAACAGCTGCGCTCCGACTCCATCGCCGCGCTTCAGGAACAAACACAAGCCCAAGTCGAACGCACCAAAGAGCGTATGAACCGCGACGAGATATTCATCATGAATATCAAACCCGCCCGAAGCGACTACATGTTCGGCATCGAACTCAACCTTTACAACTGCTTCCAGCGCACCGTCAGCATGATTGAACTCTCTGTCACACCCTATAACGACCGCGACCGAGTGCAGGAGGACAAATTCCATCGCTCCGTCCGCACCATGCGCTGCATGGGTCCAATCCATCCAGGCCATCCCGCACAGTACACCTTCGACGAACTCTTCTGGGACGACCGCGGCAAAATCAAGTACATGCGCGTCACCCACATCACCTTCCACTTCACCGACGGCACCTCCAAGTCGTTCAACGGCTATAAGCAAATTCTTCGCCACTCGCTCAAATAACCGACCCGGCTCGCCAAAAAGTGGCTCTGATTTTCAGTCGTATACCAGTTGTTCTTCAGTTGTTCTTCAGTCATTCACTGAAAAACAATCGAAGAAATGGTGGCGCCATGGCGGCTTTTTTATCTCTCTTTTCCGCCATGTCGGTTTTTTTGTGTATTTTTGCATTTTGTTTTGAATACAATAATTAAATAATAACACAATGAAGAAAACCCTTTTAACAATTGCTACTATGGCAGTTATCGCTACCGGTTGTCAGCACAAGACCCAGCTCACCTCGGGCGTCAACACTGACAATTTCGACACCACCGCCCGTCTTGAGGACGACTTCTATCAGTTCGCCTGCGGCGGCTGGATGGCCAACAATCCCCTCGATGCCGAGCACTCGCGCTACGGCGCCTTCGATGTGCTGGCCGAGAACGCCCTGAAGAACGTCAATGACATCATCGACAGCGTTTCCAAGAACGAGAACGAGGCTGGCTCGCTGGCCGACAAGATCGCCACCATGTACAACATCGGTATGGACAGCGTCCGCCTGCAGGAGCAGGGCGCCGCCCCCCTGATGCCCTACCTTGAGGAAATCAACGTCCTGAAGACCCGCGAGGATGTCTGGGCCGAGTTGCTCAAGATGCACAAACGCGGCAATACCGTGCTGTTCGGCATCTTCGGCGAGGCCGACAAGGACGATGCCAACATGTGCATCGCCTGGGCCTACCAGGGTGGCCTCGGTCTGGGTGACCGCGACTACTACCTCCTTGACGAGGGCAACAACAAGAAAATCCGTCAGGGCTACATCGAACTGATGGAGAAGGAATTCGCCATGGCTGGCTATGACAAGATGAGCGGCAAGAAGGCTGACAAGCTCGCACAGACCGTGATGGCTTTCGAGACCCGTCTGGCCAAAGCCATGAACACCAAGCTCGAGAACCGCGACCCGCAGGGCACCTTCAACCGCTATACCGTCGACAGCGCCTCCGCTGTCTACCCCAACATTGCCTGGCAGAACTACTTCGAGACCATGGGCATCATGGAAGGCATGAAGAGCTTCAACATCGCCCAACCTAAGTACTTTGCCGAGGTCAACAAGGTGCTGAAAGACACCGATGTTGAGACTATGAAAGCCTACATGGCCTGGCACGAGATTGTGAGCGCTGCCGGCTACCTGAGCGACGACTTCGTCAACGCCAACTTCGAGTTCTTCGGCAAGCTGATGAGCGGCCGCGAGCAGAACCGTCCGCGCTGGAAACGTGTCACCTCCACCGTCGAGGGTGCTATGGGCGAGGCCCTTGGCCAGCTCTATGTCGAACGCTTCTTCCCCGCTGAGGCCA
>JAEEGL014067608.1_pt1 | contig 24572 bp, 20 predicted proteins | sample 9134231 | NCBI WGS metagenome assembly JAEEGL01 (sample SAMN16246548, study PRJNA631951) | gut metagenome | biome: gut microbiome; feature: rumen; material: fiber-attached | host: Bos | place: Iran: Karaj | collected 2018-10
GTATCTGGTATATCTGTCATATCCTTCTTCCCCCACATGCTATCTCCGATGTATCCTCCACGAGTAGGGATTGGTCAGAGATAATCATAACGTCTCTGCCTATATAATAATTGTTAATCTATTTCCTAATAACGACTATGACCATATGCGTCCGCACGATGCGGAAGGACGTAGTTTTATAATCTGGTACCCTCTGACAAACAGACAGATGGAGATCGAACTCTTCGGCAGGAGGTACAGCCTCTCAATCGCATCCGATAAGGGGCCGCGCAGTGAGAACCAGGACCGTGCCGGTTGGATCCATTTCGGAAAAGAAGTCTCCGAAGGGAGCATCGATATAAAACCAACAGATAATCCTGAAACGTTCATTGCAGTGTTATGCGACGGCATGGGCGGATTGGAGAACGGTTCGAAGATCAGTGCCAGAGTCTGCAATGATTTCCTGTCGTCGATGGCTAACAGCCGCTTCGACACATTGGATGATTTCATCGATATCGCGTGTTCGAAGTTGAATGACATTGAAAAAACGGTCCGCGAAGATTTTCCGAACAGCGGGACCACCTTCGCTGCTGCAGCGGCAGTGGACGATCAATGGTGCATAATGCATCTGGGGGACAGCCGCATCTACCATGGACAGAATGGGTGGACCCGTACGCTGGATCACTCCCCGGTGGAATCCATGCTGTCCAAGGGATTGATCGATGAAGATGAGGCGATTGAACATCCCCTGAGGAACATAGTGTCGAAATACCTCGGAGGGGAGTATGCCGGAGACCTGGAGATCGATCGTATCGGACCGGGGGAGAAGATCGTGCTGTGCTCCGACGGCGCATTCGAGTATATGAGCGGTGACGCTTTCACCACCCTGATTACCGACACAGATGACGCATCGGTTGTCGTCCAAACGGCATTAGGCAGGGGTAGCAGAGACAATACTACTGTAATTTACCTGCACACCCTCACCTGAAACGATTGGACGGTAACACGCAAATCTGAAATCACAGAACGAAGAATCCCGCACCCCTCAGTTCCTCTTTCGAATATCCCGCCATCTTGAGATCCTTCTTCGAATACCCTTCGTTTTTTAAATCCCTGGCAGTGTATCCTGCATTTTTGAGCTCCCTAGTTGTAAAACCTGCAGTTATAAGATCCTTGACTAGATAATTTGCATCTCTAAGGTCCTTAGCAGGATAGCCAGCTTCCTTGAGGTCTTTAGCTGTGAATCCTGCATCCATGAGGTCCTTAAGGGGGCATCCCGCATTTCTTAAGTCCCTAGCTGAAACACCCTCAAGACTGAGATCCTTAGCAGTATACCCCTCATCCAAAAAATCATCAAGTGAATAGCCCATATCTCTCAATCTCTTGACTGTTTGTTGTGCATCCATGAGGTCCTTAAGGGAGTACCCTGCATCCATAAAGTCTCTTGACATAAATCCTGCGGCAATAATGACCCTTAATCCATAGCCTGCATCCTTAAGAGATAATGCTGAATATCCGGAATCCTTGAGGTCCTTGGCTGTAAAACCTGCATCCTTGAGGTCCTTGGCTGTAAAACCTGCGGTAAGGATATCCATAGAATTGTAACCTGCTTCTTTGAAATCCGATGCTGAATATCCGGAATCCTTGAGATCCTTGATACTAAATCCAGAATCCTTGAGATCCTTAAGAGGATACCCTGCATCCCTAAAGTCTCTTGATTTAAATCCTGCAGTGATGAGATCCTCGAGGGGATATCCAACATACAAAAAATCTTTGACACCAAAACCTGCGGTGGTGAGATCCTTTAACCTATAGCCTGCATTCTTAAGAGATAATGCCGAATAACCTGCATCCTTAAGATTATTGATACTGAATCCTGCATCCTTAAGATCCATGAGGGAACACCCTGCATTTCTTAAGTCCCTTGCTGAAACGCCTTCTGATCTTAGATCTTTAGCCGTGTATCCTTCATCCAGAAGGTCGGAAACAGAATGACCTGCTTTCATGAGACTTTTGGCTGATTGGTGTGCATCCTTGAGGGCTTTGGTTGTTTTACCTGACTGTTTCGATTTGGTTACAGAGGCCTCTGTCGAACTGGATTCCTTGATGTGATCTCCACTGCTTGTTTCATTGCCATCTGCGTGATCATTCTGGTTCTTTTCTTCTACATTCGTTTTCCTTGGATAGGTGTATGATATCGATTGACTGGCCACCCTAAGGGGTTTTTCGTTGTACCTGTTCTCGGATGCATCTTCCCCCTTTGGATACGGGTCTTCTGCCATTCCCTTGTTAGGTTCCAAATCTTTGTTGCTCAATTCCCCAGTGTTTGATGGATATGACACCTTCCCGTCAGAACCCGCCAAAATCAATGCCTGTGCGAATTCCCTGGCGGTTTTGTATCTGTTCTCCTTCTTTACGCTGAATGCCTTGGATAATGCGCCTCTATATTCTTCTGGGACATGTCTCAGATCGGGGCCACCGTCCTTTATCATATCCACGAGTTCCATGAAATCATCGGTATCGTACGGCTGTCTTCCGGAGAGGATCTCATAACAAATTATCCCCATCTGCCATATGTCGGTCGTATGATCCTTTTTTCCGTAGATCTTGGGCGATATCTGTTCCGGCGCAGAGTATTGATACGTTCCCACATATCTAGACCTGCTCAACGATTTGGATATGGAATTGATGGGGTTGGAAAGACCCAGATCGGTGAATTTCCACTCCATCCCCACCTTCATAATATTCTCCGGTTTGATGTCGAGATGGTTGAATCCGGCCCTGTGGATCCGGTCCAGTTTGTACAGAAGGTCCGTGATGTCGGCGACGTCTGCCTCCCCGGCATCCATGGCCTTTCTGAAGTCCGTATTGGCAAGCTCCATCACCAGCCACGGCCAGGGGACCATTCCGAAATCCTCGAGATTCACGACGGCATCCGGACATTTCTCGGTGAGTTCAGCCAGATACTCGATCTCTGACTCCACCTTCTCCCTGACATCCTCCGATATGTCGCAGAGCGTCTTCTCCATATCCGAAGGATCGAACATTATGGGAATTTTCATCGCATAGAGGCGATTCTTCCTCCGGACCGAATAGACCTTGCCGGATCCGCCGCTTCCGATGTATTTGAAATCCGAATATACATCGAACTCGTGATAATGATTCAAAGATTTCTTTACCTCGTTAAGCGGAATCGCCATACTAACGCACTGATAGCAACTTGACGTTTATTAAGGGCTTGCATCAACGCATCTGTTTAAAACACAACAGGATTCGTAACTTCTACACAGTCTCCCTCTCCAGCACCATGTCTTTCATATAACCACTCGCCACCACTGCGATGTTCTACGTCAGATGATCTTCCGCACCACAGAGAATCGGCAAAATTCATTCTCCGGTTATTCTTTCATCCTGTCATATGCACCCATGACTGCCTCAAATTCATACTTCACACAGCAAGGATTTAAGGTTAAGTAATTGTGAAGGAATAATCAACACGATTGACGATCAGCGCTCCTTTAGAGTCTTAATCCCGACAGCCTCGATATTGCCAGGCTACAGTCGTCACTGCACACCCATATCAAAGGTTAGTCTTTTTACCGATCGCCCTTACAAGGATCATGGGATCATCCAACATACAGAACTCTTCGTTGCATCTTTTCTCTTTCACCACATTCAATGCTTCACAAATCGGCACTTCATCGTGATTTGCTTCATCATTCTTACTCTTACTATGCAATTGAAGGAAGAATATCGAATTCTTCTTTATTGAGAACATCACCCTGTAACTCACATTCCCTTTGGAATACGCTCTGGCCTTGTAGACCTTGAACCCGCTGCAGTTCTTCTGTGCTCTCTTATTGCGTATAGGGACCGGTTCAGATTTTACATGAGCCATATCCAATGAATCGACGAAAACCTGGAATTTGTCCTCGAATTCACGATCATTTTTCACATTCTTATCATAACTTTTCCTGAATTGTTTTGAGAAATATCTCCTCTTTCCCTTAGAACAAGGATACTCACTCATCATCATCCCTCCTGCAGCTGAAGGGAGGCTTACGGTAATACGCGGCATTGTAGTTCAATGCCTGGTAATCCCCAGCAATTTGAGAGGGATTGTCCATGCGAGATAGACGGCATATGGTCTTCTCATCGTATCCAAGGTATTTTTTGACGGTTTCCACGATCGTCATAAACTCATCGAAATCCCATACGCCAGTATCCGGAATTTCTCTGCTATACATGGAATCTCTCGCCTTATCTACCAACGCCGGTATTGGACTTATGACGTCATGATCCACGTATATTCTCTCATCTGTGACCAGTTCTCTCAACGCCTTATGGAAATAAATTGGCGATGGACCCCTCGGGGTGCGTACATAAATGCAATCCGTAATCGATTCCCCATACTTTTCGAAATGATCAAAATCGCAGAAATAGCACAGTTTCTGTATCTTTGTTGAAGTCAATCCGTCGGAAATCGGTTCGATATTGGAGTCATTCACGACCGCATACTGAATTGTAATCGTTTCAATCAGATTGCATAGCTTGGTCACATCGTATTCGTATACCATCAAGACCACAACAAGAAGGATATAGTGTCACCACCGTAATAATACCCCTGGTGAAACAATTGTATACGGACCCATTTGATAGGAGCATTGATTTCTCTAATCCCCCATGGAGAAACGATAACAAGCTTTATGGAAAAAAGAAATCCAATCTCTATGGAACCTTAACCGATGCGATCCTAAAAACTGAAAAATCTATCAAACTTAGAGGCAAACAAACTGAAAGTTTCATCAAACTCATTGTAATGAACATCATAAACTCAAATCCGCTGAGTTTCGGTCTTAGACACGTACAAGTAGATAATAGTTCAAGAAAGACGATCGTATATTTTGAGTACTACGATCAGTACCAGCAATGGAAGAAACAAATCAGTGAACGTGTAAAAACACTGTACAATGAGCTGAAAATCAAGGATTGTAAGACCGATTTAGAAATTGAAATTGTAATAAATGATTGGATGTGCGAAAAATGCACATATTGTATGGAAATGGATTTTCATATCAAACATTCCGTACTCGGAATTCTCTTGGAAAACAGAGGCGTGTGTAGTTCCTTCGCACTGTGTACCTCATTACTTCTAACATGTTTTGGAGTTAAATGTTATGCAATCGACGGAAAAATGAATAATCAATCAACAAAAGACTGGATGAAAGGTTTCAGACCGTCAGAACTGTTGAACGAAATATTCAAACCTGAAATAACAGAGAAAACTACCCTTCTTGAGCTACCCTCCAGACATAAAATAAATGATGGACCTGAAGAAAACCTTTGTTTTGATAATGAATGTCATGCATGGAATTATGTTTATGTTGAAGGAAAAGGAAGACATCTCGATGCTACATTCAACAATGGACATCACAAAGGTTCGATGGGTAAAACAAAGCATTCATTCTTCAATCTGACAACCAAAGAGATTAAAGAAGATAGAACAATAGCATTTGGCCCCGATTCTGATAGGAAACGGAGATAATTCGCCTCTCCACACCATTAATGGCGGTTTACTGTCCACCAAACTTATATATAAACTTGCAAGCAGCACCTTTAATACTCAGATTGCCAACTTTAAACGTTAATGCCATCTGACGCTGTCGCTCCTGGACAAAATAAAATCACTTTTGACAACGGCGATTACTACATCGGCAAAACTCTTGATAACCAGCCACACGGACTCGGCAAGATGTACTATGCCAACGGAATGGTGCTATCAAGCAATTGGCAGTATGGGTTGCCAGTAACAACCATTATGCCGGACAGCAAGATCCCAGGATACGGCAACAATAAATTCCAAAATACTGCCATCATAGGCGGGAAGATATTCAGTGTCGGTTACGGCTACACCAACGAGATAATATCTCAGTATTTTGGAGTTTCCGGATACATCAGGGGAATAAGAGTCCATCATGATAAGGCAGTCTTGTATTCTGTAGAAAACTCAGTCTACAAGGACGGAAATGGTTGGGAATTAGACGATGATGGAGAATACGTCTTTGTCTACACTGGCGAAGGCCTTACCGGCGACCAACAGATGACTCGCGGAAACTTCTTCCTGAAGAATTCCGGAAACAAAGGCGTTTATCTCTTCGTCAAACGCAGAACGAATGATTACGTATTCTACGGAACAGTAGGGGTAAAACGCGTAGAGGAAACATATGAGCCAGACAAATATGGAAACAGACGTTTAGTCTTCAAATTCATATTGAGGAGGCTCTGAGGTTGAGCAACCCATACTATTGCTCAACCATTTCTTCACTATTGCAAACAGAAACAAGTGAAATACTGGACAAAATACTCGACAGCGAACCTCACGCATCGGGTGAACAGTATGACGCTTGGAAAGATACAATAAACATACTGAAAAAAGAACTGTCCAAATACCCAGATGGAATAGTTGCCTTGGAATATACTATTCCGCGTATCAACCGCCGTATCGATGCGTTGGTATTCTACAAAGGCATCATTTTCGTTCTGGAATTCAAATGCGGAATGAAGAATTACTGCAAGGAAACTTATGATCAGGTTATCGATTATGCATATGATCTTCATTTCTTCCACGAATTGTCGAAAACAAAACTACTGGTTCCGATAGAATTGCCTACAGAAGCCCCAGATGTTTCTTTTGATGTAGTGGAAGACGACCGTGTTATCTTTCCGATCCCCTGTAATAAAAACAACATTGCGAAAGTGATTGATTCAGTTGTTCAATTGTATCCTAACGAAGAAGAGTTTGATGTATATAAGTGGCTAAAAGGAGATTACAAGCCTACTCCAACAATTATTGAGGCAGCACAAATTCTCTACAGAGAACACGATGTGAAAAACATCAAAAAACATGATTCCACAAATCTTACCGACACGATCGACAGACTAAATGATGTTATTTCCCACTGCAGAAATGACCAGAAAAAAGCCATTTGTTTTGTAACGGGCGTTCCGGGTGCAGGTAAAACACTGGTTGGACTAACATTGGCGATTCAAAATATGAATGCTGGTAATGAGGAGTCTACTGCATTCCTTTCCGGAAACGGACCATTGGTAAAAACACTGGTTGAAGCTCTTGCCAGGGACATGTGCGAAAAAGAAAAGATGCCAAAATACAAAGCAAAAGCGGCTGCAGAACTATTTATTCAGGGCATTCACAAATTCAGACTTAATGGAATCATTTCAGACAAAGCTCCAAGAGAACACATCGTTATTTTCGATGAGGCGCAACGGGCATGGAATCAAAAGAAACTTAGTGAGTTTCTAGTTTCTGGACGCAGTATGATTGGGCATCCCGTCCATAACTATCCGTTTAGTGAGCCAGAATCGTTAATCATAGATATGAATCGTCATGATGATTGGGCAACAATTGTGTGTTTAGTCGGTGGCGGACAGGAGATCTATACCGGTGAAGCAGGGTTGTCCGAGTGGTTCAAAGCATTGAAGAAATTCAAAGACTGGGAAGTTTACGTCACTCCACAATTGAGTGATCGTGAATACATTCGTGACAATATGTGGGGGGAAATGACTGAAGATTTAGACATCCATGAATATGGGTCTTTACACCTTTCAGTCTCCATGAGGTCTCTTCGTACAGATATGCTGAATGCATTTGTTAACGCATTGTTAGACCATGATGTTAATACTGCATCTAAATACTACAAGGAATTGGGAAGAAAGTACCCTATTGTTATGACGCGCGATCTGGATAAAGCAAAGAAATGGGTTATTGAATCCAGCGGAGACTGCGACAGATATGGGTTGGTTATCAGCAGCAATACTGAGCATGAATGCTCACCTGGTAAAATCGATTTTGATGCTCCTTCTTGGTTCTTGGATGATAAAACAAAACCGAAATCCAGTTATCAGTTCAATTACGCTGCGTCTGAATTCAACATTCAGGGATTGGAATTAGATTATACGATTGTGCAATGGGGTGCAGATTTCAGATCAACTGAAAATGGATGGGAATACTACCGTTGGGCCAGAAAAAACTGGAAGTATTGTGGACCAGTAAAAAAAGATGAAAACGGAAATGAACAATTATCCTTCGAGCAACTATACCTCAAGAACACATATCGTGTTTTGATGACTAGAGCAAGAAAAGGCATAATCATCTATATCCCCACCGATAAAACACCCAATGATAATCCCATAGGATACTATGAAGGAATCTCTAGTTATCTAAAAACTATTGGTGTCAGAGAAATCGTTTAAGCTTTGTAAAAAAACTCACTAGTGATTAATAAAATTGTTATTTTCAACCCGGATTGATAATCCCGTTCTAATATTAGATGACTTTCAAATTCGGATGGTAAACGAGTAATCACAATACTATCCTCGATTGATTAAACGATCCACTATGATTGCCATTTTCAAGATCGAATGCCATTTCTTTACTACCCCCCTAACCTTATAATCAGGTAGCTATATCTCTAGCATTGTAATGACTCTAAATGATAAGAGTTTCAGCATTAAAGATCTAAAAAAACAAAAACAATATTCTATTCCTGATTTAATAAATGAAGGATACAGTATTGATGACCTACTATGTGCTGGCTACACCGATAAACAAATACTATCTGCAAAACTTCCTACCAAATATCTAATAGACTCCAATCATTTTATAATGTCTCAATTGTGGGAATCTGGCTACTCCGCTCAAGAACTTATTGATGCAGGGTATTCGCTGAACAACTTGATACTAAAAGGATATCCGCTAAAAAAACTCAGAAATGAAGGGTATACGCTTAAACAACTAAAAGAAGGGGGCATGACACTTCAACAACTGAAAGAAATATCGTTTGACAAAAAAGAATTGATAGAAGCGGGCTACACAATAAGTGATCTAAAAAAGGCAGGCCTTTCACCAATCCAATTAAGAAAATTAGAGTATTCAGCTATTGAATTGAAAAAGGCAAGATTTTCGTTAGAATTGATCATCTATGGCGGATATGAAGTCAATCAACTACTGGACGCTGGATACACGCCCCAACAACTCAAAAAAGCAGGGTGCCCTGCTCGTAAAATTGTTGAAGCCGGATACAGCATCGAAGAGCTAAAGGCCATGGGTTTTTCCCAATCCGAGTTGGATCGCGGAGGGATTCCGATCAATGAACTAATCAAATCGGGATACTCTTTAAAAGAGCTGTCAGCCCACCATAGACTTAAAACAATAAAACAGGCAGGAGTAACAATAGGGCAATTAATCGATGCTGGTTTTACCCTAAATGAGATAAAATATGCCTACTATTCTCCTGGAGAGTACCTGGAAGCGGGTTTTTCTCTAAATGTTTTGATTGATAATGGTTTTTCGGTATCTGTCCTTCAACAATCTGGTTTCGATGTGTCTCAACTATTAAACGCAGGAATCAAACTAACGGAATTAAAGGATAGCAATTATAAGCGCGAAGATTACGAGCAGGCAAACATTACGATATTTGACTTAAAAAACGCAGGATATACAGCAAAAGAGTTGGCAGCTTCAGGTTTTAAACCAATAGAAATAAGAGATGCCGGCGTGAACTTATCAAATATTGGAACATTTGCAACCATTGATGAATTATTAGAAGCTGGTTTCACCTTAAAAGAAATATCATTAATGAACTACCACCCAATTGTATTCAAAAATGCTGGCTATAAATCAACAGAATTGATCAAAGCAGGGGTTGATCCTCAATATCTGTCGCTCGTTTATCCAGAGATTTCAATTAATGGGAAAGAGGCACAATTAACAAATACGAGACAAATCCGCCACTATAATAAATCTGAAATAAACCCCACAAAGGTGGCCATAGATAATAATCACGCCCTCGATATTCAAGAAATGAAGAAAAAGACTGCCTATGAATTGATAGTGATATATGGCTACACCCTTAATGATATCAAACAAATGGGAAAAATTCCACCAAATCCAATGGATATACATTACAGCGTCCCTCAACTGATGAATGCTGGATTTACTATTCCAGAGATAAAAAAATCGGGTTATTCTATAAGGAGCTTTGACAACCCAAACATACAGGTCTCAGAGCTTAGAGACGCTGGTTTCTCTGCATACGAAATCCATGGGATAGGGCGCACGATTAATGAATTAAAAAATGGCGGTTTTACAATCAGGGAGATGATCGAAAGCGGCATCAAACCATCATATTTGATCAACAACGGATGTACATTAAAGGAATTAATTGATGCAGGTTACTCCATCCCCAGTGAATCAGAGGATTACAAAATAATTAATAAAATGATTACAACCGGTTCATCAGCAATCGACTTAAAACAAATGGGATATGATGCCAAAAAACTAAAAGAAATTGGTTTCACTTTACCTCAATTAAAAAAAATCGGTTTTTCATACTCGGAATTAGTATCTGCAGGATATCACATTCAATAAATTGTTGATAATTGTTGACACGACTTAACGCCAGTCATATGTTGTATACGCCCCATCCAGCATAGTCAAAAATAGTTAAACTATGCTAATCTGAGTAGGTTCTAAATGGTAATCAAGCACATTCATATACTGTAGGATAGATGTAAGATCATGGCAGATAGCAAGGGCTCACTTAAGCAGCTATCCTTGTGTATTGAGTACGATTCAGATGAAAATGAAGATGACCCGCTTCACATTCTGAATAATTTTTACATCCCTTGTCTTTCGAATGCAACAACGTACCACAGACTAGCTGGGTTTTTTTCATCATCAACATTTTCTGTTATTTCTGAAGGACTTATGCACTTCATTTTAAATAATGGGAAAATGAAATTAATTACGAGCCCACATTTATCTTCAAAAGATTGCGAAGCCATTACCAATGGAACTAAAACAGAATCCGAAATAATTAATGAGTCCCTAATCAGAGAATTATTTTCAAAAGAAGGATCACTCGATGATAACTCCGAGCTATTAGGGTGGATGATAGCTCACGATAAACTAGAATTAAGGTTAGCAGTGATGTATAACTCAAACGGTGATCTGTTAGACGCTGAAGAAATTGATAAAAAATCAATGTTTCATCACAAGATAGGTGTTTTTATTGATGATAATGGAAATGTCGTATCTTTTATGGGCTCAATAAATGAAACTTTCACTGCATGGATAAAAAATGGAGAAAGCTTTGATGTATTCTGTAACTGGGAACCTGGACAAGATAGATATACAATAAAACATCAACAAAGATTCAACAGATATTGGGAATACGGGAAACATGGCAGAGTTAATACTGTCTCACTACCGGAAGCAGTTAAGAAACAATGGGTCAAGGATATCCCCGACTCAATCGAAGATCTTTCAGTTTATAAAAAATACATGGAATCTCAGCCTAATGGCCGCGATAATGGAAATGGAATCATTGAAGATAGAGAATATCAACGTGAAGCTGTGGAGGCGTGGGTAAGTAATAACTACTGTGGTCTTTTTGATATGGCGACAGGTACGGGAAAAACAAAAACTGCATTACTTGCCGCTAAACGCCTAGTCAGGGACAAAAACAACAAAATCGCAGTTGTAATTGTATGCCCATACCTGCATCTTACACAAATGTGGGAAGAAGAAGTGACCAATTTTGGTTTTAACAATTATGTAATGGGGCACTCACAGTCCCCTGATTGGAAAGATCATTTTGAAAGAAAAGTAAGACTCTTCAAGGTCGACCAAGAATGTTTTGTGTTCATTACAACCATAAATACATTTTGTACCAAAGAAGTTCAAATGTGGATTAATAAAATCGCCACAAACACCTTATTAATTGTTGATGAGGTTCACAGAATGGGTTCAAAAACATATTCAACGTATCTCAACAAACAAATACCTTACAGATTGGGCGTCTCTGCGACAATAGACCGTTACAAGGATGCAGCGGGAACAGACAGATTACTCAATTATTTTGGTCCAAGATGCATTACATACACCTTAGAAAAAGCATTAAAAGATGGGAGATTAACCCCATATAAATATCACCCAATTATTTGCTACTTCACAGATCGCGAATATAGCAGAATAATTGAGATAAACAGAGAAATAAATGAGTTGCTAGAGGAAAACCCCCCTAATAACATGAAAAAAATAGAAGAATTAAAAGTAAACGGATACAGGTTGATCGCAAAAATGGACGATAAACTAGGGAAACTTGTTTCTGCAATGAACCCACATAAAGATGACTATCATATGCTAGTATATTGTGGTGCAACTTCAATTACATCGCTAGAATCTGAAATAGATGCAGAAACAGGTAATTCCGAAGAATCAGAAAGACTGATAATGTATCTTTCTAAAAAACTATATGAAGAATATGGTCTGAAGCTTAGAACATTCACATGTTCAGACAATATCGAAAATCGGAAGACAATTATCGAAGATTTTACAAAAAAACACATCCAAAGTATTTTGGCAATAAGGTGCCTAGATGAGGGTGTCGATATTCCTGATATAAAATATGCATTTATTCTGTCGAGTAGTGAGGACCCCAAGGAGTATATACAAAGAAGAGGAAGGGTCCTAAGAAAAACTGAAAACAAACAATATGCAGAAATCTTTGATTTTCTAGCATTCCCAAGATCTTATGAAAGCGGTACAATCTCGACAAATAATGAAAAAATTGAATTGGGTATTATACTAAAGGAATTGAAAAGAGTCTATGAGTTTTCCAGACTCTCTATGAACCCAGAAGAAAGTAAAACCATATTTGATCGCGTATCTTTAATGTACGGAGTCGATAACATCTGGGAGGAATTAAATGGATAATGAAGTAGATCCTGAAAAACTAAGACAAATGCGCATACAAATAATGGAATTAGAGCGTTACAATACCCTAACTTCTCAGTTCTCATCTTCACAAATGCAAAAAAAGATTTATGAAATTATAGTCAAGGTGGTATCTGGTGATAATTAAAAGCATTACACTACAAAACTTCAGGCAGTTTAAAGAAAAAACCACCGTCTCTTTTTCAACCAATCCCGAAAGAAATGTAACTGTGTTTTTGGGAGATAACAGCCACGGAAAAAGTACACTTATTCAGGCATTTATTTGGGCCATCTATAATAAAGAAAAACTAGATCTTCAATTTCCAACGGATATCCTGAACAAAGAAACACTATCTGCAGTCCACATGCGTGACGTTGTTGAAGCATACGTGGAAGTAGTACTGATCCATGGGGGCGTTGAATATACATTCTTAAGAAAACAAACATACGTGGGCAAAGATCCAAAAAAAGTAAAACTTGAAAGAGATGAATATGCGGTTTGGTACACAGAGAATGGACAAACCATTCGTTCTAATTCTCCCATAAATACGAGAGATAAAATCCTACCAGAGGATCTGGCTGAATATTTCTTTTTTGACGGTGAACATATCAAAAAACTGAATGAAAAAAGAAATTTAAAAGAGTCTATTTCCAAACTATTAGGGCTACTACCTTTACAAAAAGCGGTAAAGGATCTAGAAAAAGTCTATGATTCAATAGAAAATTCCTTACCCAGGGAAGGGAACCAAGAATTAACAATCGCCCTAAAAGAAGTTTCTAAAGCAAAAGTAGCTTTGGAAAGTCAACAAGACCAATTAAAAATATTAGAACCCGCCCTCAATAGAGCTAAATCGGATTTTGAAAACGCACAAAAGCAATTGAGTGAGATCAAATTGACTGCAAAACTAATTGAGGACAGGAAAAAGGAGATAAAAAAACTGGAAGAAAAAACAGAGTTATCTCACGACAGACTAATAGAGTGTTCAAAAAAATTCAATAATTCGTTCTTTAACGTTTTATCTGCAGATTTAATTGAAAACACGCAAGTATTATTAGAAGAAATACAAAATGAAAAAATCGCAAACGAAGGCATCCCACATATGCATGCCGATTCAATTAAATATATTCTAGAGAGAGGAAAGTGTATTTGCGGTACAGATCTCAAGAATAATCCGGAATTAGTTAAACACATTGAGGAATTAAAAGAATTGCTGCCTCCCCACAGCATTGGTACAGAAGTAGCTTCCTTTAGCAGCGAGTTGGACGTGCGCAAAGAATCGTTCGCTACAGATTACGACTCGTTCACCAGTTCCGTTAAGCTTTATTACTCTGCATTAAAAGATGCAGATAATGCGCAAAGAGCCATCAGCGAACTTGATACCCAGTTGCAAGGCGTAGATCACATTGCTATTGATGAAATACGTAAGAAGTATAACAATAGTGAATTGAGTGTGAGAACCTTAACTGGACAAATGAGAGATGTTGAAGCTAACATTAAACTATTTTCTAGAGATTTGAAAAAGGCCCAAGACGAAGTAAATCGTTTAATTGCACTTGATGAGAGATTTGCCAAACACAGATTGTATTGTGCGTATGCTGCAAGACTTGCATCAGATATAGAAAAAACACGTGCCATTAAAGAAACAAACATGCTCGAAAATTTCAGAACAGTGCTTAAAGGTGTTTTTGATTCAATGTATCATGGGGCACGTGAAGTCTATGTTGACAACAATTATAATGTTCACCTATTGGTGCCTGATGTTGGCGAAACATCGACATCTGAAGGAACAGAGGCAGTACTCGGGTTTGCCTACGTTTGCTCCCTACTTAAATTAGCACTAGATCAGATGGATGACCCCGAATTAGCAAGCGAGCCACACGCATTAGTAATGGATGCACCCACATCCACTCAGGATGATAGACACATAGCCAACGTATTTAAATATACAATAACCGTGACAGACCAGATTATCCTGTTTATCAACAACAAAGACTGGCAATATGTTAGGCCCGTAATATCATCAAAAATCGATTGTCTGTATGAATTAAAGAAAAAGAGTGAAATCCATACAGACATTCAGGCGGTGACACAATGACATTGTGGGATCAAACATATAGGATATCTGGTGATTTAGCCTTTAAGATTAAATTCCTTGGGAAACCAGATTTATTTAGAGCAGGAAACAAAGACTTTTCGTTTTTTAATAGATATGTAGATGTTGTTGAGTGTGCTGCCATCATTGGATTTATGCAATACAATGATAAGGAAAAATTTGAAACAGCTATGAAAAGCATTACAACAGATGAAAAAAGTGATAGTGCAGAAATACCTATCAATACAATACTAAAGGAACAAAAGAAACTAAAATTTTTATTTAGATTAATCATGTTGAACGAAAATATTCGTAATTTGACCTTAAAAGAAAAAACAGACAATGCATTTAGAAATGAGACAAACGAAATTCTACAGGAAGCGAATGAAATTTTGTTCAATAGTTTTGTCAGGTTGGGCGTCGAATTGTTGTACGAACAAATTGTCGAAGCAAGAGACCCCGAGGCGTGTCTAGACCTTATGGAAACATACATTTCGCCTGGATCGGGGACATTACCTATAGACCTTCATTAATAAATTAATTTAGATTGCAAAATGTCTAATTGTCATAGGGTAGTTTGAACCGCAATCTGAATTGCTTTCTTTATTCATTGTAATAGAGATTGTTGACTGTTTACTATTTAATGACACATCCTTTGCATAAACAGTGTTGGTGAATTTGTTGTCGAATAAATTTTTGTCATTATATTCAACCCACGTATTATTTCTAAACGGACATATTTGCTGAAAAAATCATCTGGAGTAATGCGATGCCCATACTGATTCGCAATCATTGCATATAAAATCTGCTCATCAATACCCACAATTGTTGATTGATTAAACTCCTGACCAGATGTATCATCATTATCCTGTGGAGGTTCTGCAATATTGAGTGACACACCGATCGCAATACGACACACAATATTTCTTCTAAGTCCTAAATTTTTTGATAACATCTCTACCTGCTGGGTTGCTTCTTTTGATAGCTTCAATTTACTAGACATGATATCAATCAAAATACCCGGGAGTTATCTTTGGTTCCCCATATTTAGTTATAATATACTCGCTCGCTATGCACTTACGCAACTTATCATGCAATGAACCAACTATTTCTCTATTATGTGACAACAAAATTAATTGATTAGATACCACAGGATATAACTTACTCGCCAAATTATCAGAATGAATAGAATCCATACGACCAATTGGTGAATCGATGATCATTGGAAAATGCAATTTGGATAACTTGTGTAATGCAAAAACTACTGAATACATCAAAATGCTCTTTTCTCCCTCTGAAAGACCAGAGATGTTCAATTCCTGATTGGCAAAATTACGAATATGTAACCTGTAATCACCATCTATTTGGATCTCTTTGACCATATCTTCGTCATTTTTCAATAAAGAGTACATCCCATTAACATTTTTTATTAATTCTCTTTTTGATCCTTCTGTGATAATAGAAATGCGTTCACTAATACTTGCAAGAATCTCACCTATTGTGTCAACAGCAACACGATCTACTTTTTCTAAGACAATTGAGCGTTCCGCATCCTTTAATTTTTTTAATAAATCGTCAATCTTTTGACTATTTGAATTCATTTCCGATTCTAATGCGATTACGCTCACGTTGCATTCTTGTATTTTTGTGTCAATCGCATCTAAATCAGATTCGTACTCTGATAAGACACCTTCATCAATTTTCTCTATTTTTTTCTGAATCGACTTAATCTGATGCTCCGTGGACTCGCGTAATTCATAATTTTTTTGAAAATTTTCAATTTCATCATCTGTTACGTATAATGACTCCATTTGAGCAATACGTGAGAGTGAAATATCAATGATCTGTTCCGATGAATCCCCTTTTTTTGTAGAAAGACTGTCAATAATCCTTTCGATAATTTGTGAGGATTTGGGCCCCATCCCTATTATTTTTTCAGATTCCCCATTACTTATTATAGACTTAAGCGCCTCCACAGAGTAATTGCATATTAACTCCTGATTTTCATTCTTGGCCCGTTCGATTGTGCGCTTAAGAGAATCAGCTGAAACCATATACATCATGCGATTATAACAAAAATCAACAACGTTTTCCTCTAATTCTGATAGAACTATGCTTAATTTTTTTAAAGAATCATAGAGTGTTTTTTTCTTCGAATCATTTACACCAATTATGCGAGTCATGTCTGAATTGATGTCTGTTTTATCTTGTTCATATTTAACAATCTGATTTTTTCTGTTTTGTAATTCTACTTTTAACGATTCTACCTGGTCGCTATGATATTCAATCATTTTACGAAGGGATTCAATCTGTTCTAAATCGCTTTTCTTTTTTGTTTTTGAAAGAATATTCTTGCGAACTTCAAGTAAGTCTTTTCTTAGATTGTCTAGTTCTGACACTCCTGAAAGATCCTTTACTGCGTTGAATAAATAAGATATTGAATCTTCTGATGCCATTATTTCTTTTACTTTCTCACCATCAAAAAAGAAATACCTTGAAACATTTGGTGGGATTAATTTTTCAATGTAATACGACCAATAATTCTCATCAATTAATTCGACCGAAGAGCCGCTTTTATTCAAAGTCAATTCTTCTTTAAATCCAGACTTTGTTTTTTTAAAGCTACGCCGAATATCGAGTTCAACCGGAGGATTTTCCTCATCGAGAACCACACTCATCGAAACATATGCCTCATTAATGTCCAGAGTGTTAGTACAAAAATCTAAAAGAAACTCCTGATATTTGGATTCGGAAAGTACCTTTCCAAAGATTGCGCGCCCATATAAACATAAGCGAATGGAATCTGCAAAGGTCGTTTTCCCCGCACCATTTAACCCTCCGAAGAGTATTATGTTATTTGAATCTGTCACCGCCAGGTCTACTTCTGTAGGGCCTATGTAATTCCTAATATTGCAGATGGTTAGTTTATTGATTATCGTCTACTTCACCACCTTCTCCAAAGGTTGATATTGTATATTCTCTGATGGCTTTCTCCAACTTTCCATATATTCCAGTTTTTCTCGAAATATCAGACATATCGCGTTCTACGATTAACAAACGATCTATCAAAGAATCTATGCCTGTTTTCCCTCCATATTGTTGTACAATCTCATCAGTAGAATCTGAATAATCCCCATCATAAATCCATGCGAGCTTTATTGCATTTATTTCTTCAGGTGTTATCAGCTCAGCGCGTGGCTCAACCTTTTTTAGTTCGGCTTGTATTTTTAATAACTCCGCAAGTAACTCATGACGCACAGACATTTTAAAAGGGCCGAGTGCTTCTTTACCAGTACGCACTTCACCAAGTGTTTTCACCGCATAAAATTCATCATATATCTTGTCTAAACGCTGATTCTTACGATATGCCTCACGGTAATCTGGACTATCACGAATGATTTTCAGCTTGTTTCTAAATGCCTGTAATGGGCGGTATTCGTCGTGACCTTCATCAATTAAGCATTGTATAGCATGATCTTTGTCAACAACCGTACAAGTCCAACATCCAAATCTACTTGTTCCTGAAGGAGGAGCATTTGAATTCATAATAAACGATATGTCTTGTCTCTCTCCGGCATATAATTTAATCAATTCTTCATTAGATACGCCCCAACCTGGCATAGAATGTTTAAGGTAATTCCATACCTCCTCCGTTGTTGCATCTTCTAGTGGGGCATATACAAATGCACCTTTTATAGACCCGTGCTTTCTCAGTTTTGTTCCGTCTATTTCGTGTTTTTCAAGACTTTTTTTACGATTGGTACTTTCTGCCTTTCTTGTACCTAAAAGAATTAAAACTTCACCATTTTGTTTGATGTTTTCATACACATAGTTATTCATCGGCTCTATTTTGAGCCGACTTGTGCACCACCTAAACCACTTGTTTGGGGCAGGATATCCCCTCCCTATGAGATTTACCCAATATGTATCTGTTATTTTCGGGCGCAATAACTTTACATCCAGTGGCAGGCAATCACGTTCGGCCCCCATCTGGATGTTATTACACATGTCTTTGAGACGTAAAGCTACATGAGGTGTCTCAACCATTGTATTTGTTGACAATACGTGTACAATATGGGTACGTTCAGACGGTTTCAGTGACTTAAGCATATCATATACGAGTTGAATTAAGCAAGAAGAATCCTTCCCACCACTAAAGCCTATTATCCAAGGCCGAGTGGTATTCAAATATTCGTTTTTTAGCTCAGATAATAAAGCTTTTTCATTAAATGCCACTGTATCCCTGGTCCCTTACAATATTTCATATTAACTTGCTATGAATCCCTATCATCTTTATATTAATTTTTTCAGCGTACATACCATCATAGTAGCTATCTCTACCTGTATAACCTTCAATAAATTTAAGATCAAGCATTTGACATGAACATTTTTCTAAATAATTATGAGCAATTGAAAACAATAATTACTTATCAAGAACACACACCATAGGGCATTCTTTGATCATAATTATGATCAAGGACAAGAAGAGATCTCTTAATGAGCATACTTGGTATCTTTTGATTGTTTCTGATAATCAGTTAAAAGCCGTATATGTCTAGCATGGATACTTGATTTGTTTGCCAAACTTATCCCACATGGAGCATATTGCTATAATTATTATAACAATTATAACGTTTATAACATTGTAAATACTAAATACTATCACAACAATCAAAATTCTAACTTAAAAATTGAGCAAATACACCCAACAGGTGACACAAATGACCGAATCCAGATCCGCCCTGCCAGCAATCATCGACACCACATCCGATGTAGCTTGCCTCATACTGCTGCTCCCAATACTCATGATTATGGTGGTCATCGGCCCCGGCTTCTGGCTGTGGTTCATTGACCCGTGGCTGATCATCTACGCCATCGTGTTCTACAACATCCCCTTCATAATCCTGGGCGTATGCGTCTACAAGAACCCAGAGAACAAGGGCCTCATCGCACTGTGGGTGTTCCAGATGGTCACAGCCTATCTAGGCGTACTGATTACGGCGCCGACGAGTTCGGGACTCTGATGTTCCAAAACCGTTCACAAACCCTTTGACCGTATCGACAGAACAACTGAACAGGAAGTGATGGAAGATGTACGAGCAAGAGATACTCAACGAGCTCAAGAGAATGAACTCACTGATTGAAAGACTCGTGGATGAGATAGCAGGAAGGAGTTATGGCGGAAGTGATTTCGCGGGCTGCCTGACCAGGATCATGTACGGCGTGGAGGATTGAACAGACACCTTATGTCGGGTCGTGCATCTGTGAGGGGCGACAGCCAATCACTGTTTCTTCTCCCCCTTCGAGAAGGTCGCCTTCTCCTGTTGTATCCGATATCACTCAATGACGACATCCGCCCTGCTTCCGCTGAGACCGTCATCAACCCTGGTAACGATAATCTTCTTATCGATCTCGTTCTTCAGGGCACCGACGTGCGATATGATTCCTATAAGACTGTTGCCCTCCGACAGATCATGCAACACACCGAGAGCCAAATTAATGGATTCGGCATCTAGGGAACCGAATCCCTCATCCACGAAAAGCGTGTCGATATGGATACCTCCGTTCATCGTCTGAACGGCATCCGAGAGTCCCAATGCGAGCGCCAGGGCTGCCTTAAAAGACTCTCCCCCGGACAAATTATCAGATGGGCGCTCACTATCCGTGAATTTGTCATATACGTTGATGTCCAATCCGATCTTGGCATTGCCTCCCTTCTCAGCCTCTTTCACTGTGAGACTGAATCTTCCGCTGGTCATCTTGTTCATCCTCTCGTTGGCGAACTTGAGCACCCTGCTGAAGTACAATGCCTGAATGTATGCCTCGAAGGTCTGCCTGATGCCCTCGTTCCCGGCTACGACATTGTTCAGCTTGGTCAGGTCGATGGAATCGGTCCCCAGTTGTTTGTAGGCCCTCTCTGCATTCTCGATCTGTTCCCTGGCATTGTTGTTGTGTCTGATGCGCAGGCTGACGGCCTCTTCCTGTTTCTGTTTGGCCCTGCATTCGTCGGTCTTGCTTTGGAGTTCATCTTTCAACGATTCCAGATCCACTTTCACGATTCCTCTGGTATCCTCAGTCAACTTATCCACAAGACCTTTAGTTTTACTGTACTCCTGATGATATCCCTGTATCCTGCTGTTGATCTCATCCAACGAGGATTCGAATGTCAGAAGATCATCCACATCCTGTCTCTGCTTTCCGGATTTCTCCAGTTGTATCCTGAGATCTTCCGATTTTTCATCGAGATTTTTCTTGAGTTCCAAAATCTGATTGTCAAGAGTTTCGATGTTGCCCTTGATACCGTTGACCGATTCCCTGCATTTATTGACCGCGTCGGTGGAATCAGATATAGCCTTCTCAATAGCCCCCTTCCTATCAGTTTGGGACACTATATTGGCTTCCAGTTCCTCCATCGATCCGTAGACGAGTCTGGATTTCTTCTCTTCCAATGTAGCGACATTCCTTTCGAGCAGGGTATTAACCTCGGTGGCCTTTTCATTGGCTATCTCCAATTCCCCATCGATTCTGAGCTTGTCCTCGTCAATAGTCTTGAATTCCTCGTTGATCTCATCGATCTTCTTGGTTATGTGTTCGAGGACTTTTGCTCTCTCTTCCAATCCAGCTTTCTCTTTACTGAAGGCTTCCGAGAGTCCTTTAAGCTTCTCGGAAGATTCCTCTATGTTCGAGAATTCGATACTTAGATCTGTCATCAACCTGCTCTTGATGTTCTCCAAGGTTGCCTTCAGCTTTGCTGTTGCATCGGTCTTTTTCGTTTTGAGAGCATCGTATTCACTCTCAAGGGCCTCCAAATCCTTTCCGAACTGTTCAAGGGTTTCCTCTGTGGGGGCTCCGCCGCATATTTCCGCCAGCTTGACGTGGTGTAGCGATCCGCATACAGGACACGGCTCACCTTCCTCCAGACCCTGGGCCAGACGTCCGGCGGAAGCAGAGAAGTATGAGCTCTCCATCGCCCTCAACTCATCACGTTTGGTCTGAACATGGTAAGAAGCCTCGGATTCCTTCGCGGAGGCGTCATTGCTCTCCTTGAACTGCAACTTGTAATCATTAAACAGTGTCCTGACGGCCCTAATCACATCTTCCTTGGCCCCGATCTCTTTGATTCTCGCTCTCTTGTTGGCCAGCTCCTCTCCGGACTTACCGTTGTCTAAAAGATATCTCCTATAGGACTCGATCTTCTCATCCAGTTTATTCTTGGATTCTTTCAGAGATTGAACACTTTTGTCTGCATCGACCTTGTCCTTCTTCAGTACCTCAACCTTCTCGCTGAGGCCCTTAACTTCCTGGTAGGCTGCCCTAGACTCTTCTAGCTTGGTAATTGATATCGCTAGAGCCTCAGATTCGGGTTTGCACTCTAGAGCAGTCTGCTGTGTCTTTACAGCCTCCTCCAAATCATTATTTGCTTTCACGAGTTGTTCTTTTTTGGATTCAATTTCGAATGTTTTCTGATTGCGGTCCCTGTCCAGCATCTCGTATTCCTTGAGGATGGGCTTGAAAATTCTGACCGCTTCATTCACCTGGTTAACGCGACCCTTCAAGGCCTCAATCCCTGGCAACTCGTTCTCCATCTGTTTAAGTATCACCGCCTGTTTTTCCAATTCCTCCAGGTTTTTGTTGTTCAACTCTGCCTTGGAGATTTCCCCTGCAATGGCTATCCTCTTGCCATCTAGAATATTATATTCGGCATGAAACCTTTCGGCATCTTTAATGTCCAGATTGTTCTGGGATGCAAGGGTCTCATAGAACTCCGGGAGGTAGGTGAACTTTTTCCTAGACAGGAATTCCTCCCTATACGGACTGTCCTCAGGAATATCGATCGACTCCATGGCTTGCTCGATGTCCGCCTCAGCCCTCTTTACTTCCTTCTCAGCATTCTTGGCCCTTGCATCGAGATCGTTCTGGAACCTTTCAATGCAATCCGTGGAGAATATGGTACGGAGTGTCTCCGTACGTTTCTTGGTGTCCTCGTTCAGCAGCTTGACGAAATCGTTCTGTGCCAGCATAGCGATCTGTTTCCACTGGTCATAATCGATCTTCAGGATCTCAGCTATCTTTTTGTTGGCCTCCCTTTGCCTCAGTTCCTCTCCGTCGAATGTCAGTATGGTTTCCTCAGAATCGTTTGTGAATCCCTCTCCCCTCTGCTTCTTCCTTTGTTGGGGCGGATATCTCCTTATCGTGTACCTCTTGCCATCGTGTGTGAACTCAAGTTCGACGTATGTCCTATCCAAATCCTTGGCGAAATGACTGCGGAAGTCCTTGGGTTCCCTGCCTCCGTTCAGTTTACCGTACAGGGCAAACGTTATGGCATCGAAGATTGTAGTCTTTCCCGCCCCGGTATCGCCGGTGATGAGAAACAATCCCTTTCCTCCGAACTTGTCAAAATCCACACTCTGTAGCCCGCCGTAAGGTCCCCAAGCCACCATAGTCAGCATATGCGGCCTCACAATACCACCCCGTTCTCCTCGAAGAGTTCCCGTATGAGTTTCCTCTGGGAATCTGTGAGATCCTCTCCGGTCTTGCTGTGGAAGAACTTCTCGAACTGTTCCATGACATCCAAATCATCCAGGTCCACATCCACAGTCCCTCCAGATTCGATCTGACCGGGTCTGACAAAGTCCACGGAGAGCACATTGGGATAGACCTCTCTTATCTGGGCCATGGGATTGATGGCAGTTCCCTCTACGATTGCCCCGATGAAATCCTCCTTGTTCGGATCGTCCTTGCCTCTGGCAATTATGTCATCCAGTGTTCCGGTGACGAATCTGACGTCCCTTAGGGGCCTCAGAGGAACGGTATACCAGGACACTGTATCACCAACCTCCAGGATGGTGACAGATTTGTCCCTCTCCTTTTTGGACAGTGCATACTTGAGGGGTGCACCACAGTATCTGACCTTCTCGGAGCCCATATTCATAGCCGAATGGATGTGACCCAAAGCCACGTAGTCGAACTCGCGAAATACTGATGCGCTGACGGCTTCCAGACCTCCGATGTGCGAGAACTCGGAATCCGACAGTTCAGGCATGGATGTGCCGCTGAAGACCATCTGGTGGGCTACTACGATCTTTTTGTTGTCGGAGTATTCGGAATTGGCCAGTACACAGGAGACGGCTTCCTCGTACGTCTCTATCTTCGCATCAGGATATGCTTTCCTGACCTGCCCCGGCTTGATGAACGGCAGCAGGTACACGTCCACGGTCTGACCGTCCTTCGTGAACGGGATTCTGTCAGCCTTGCCGGAAAAGGCTCCCGAGATATACACCTGCCTTTCCCTGAGCATCCTAGACATATAGTGGATCTTGTCCTGGGAATCGTGATTGCCGCTGATCATGAAGACGGCGATTTCCTTGTGCGACAAGTCTGTGATGAAATCATCCAATATCCTCGTGGACTCATTGGATATGTTGGTACCGTCATCAAAGATGTCCCCGGCTATCAGTATGCCATCAACGGCATTATCCGCACAGATGTCAATTATCTGACTCAATATGTATCTCTGGTCCTCTTCGAGAGACTTCTTATTCATGCTCTTCCCAATATGAAGATCCGATATGTGTGCGAATTTCATTCTTTCATCTCCAGAACGTGTGTCTCAATCCCATTAAGCCGCCGTCGGCCGAATCGTTATTATCAGTCCCTGCTCACGTATAAGCATTCACTTTTTCAGAACCGTACTCGATAACTCA
>JAEEGL015986051.1_pt1 | contig 24571 bp, 26 predicted proteins | sample 9134231 | NCBI WGS metagenome assembly JAEEGL01 (sample SAMN16246548, study PRJNA631951) | gut metagenome | biome: gut microbiome; feature: rumen; material: fiber-attached | host: Bos | place: Iran: Karaj | collected 2018-10
CCGCAACGCTCTGCCTCAGACTTAACTGCATCCTGAGCCTGCTTCTTGGTACCTACAAAGAGGATCGTGCCGCCGGCATTGGCTATATCAAATACAGCCTTATATGCCTCATCCACAAGACCTACTGTCTGCTGTAAGTCGATGATGTGGATGCCATTACGCTCTGTAAAGATGTAAGGAGCCATCTTAGGGTTCCATCTTCTGGTCTGATGACCAAAGTGTACTCCTGCTTCGAGGAGCTGCTTCATTGAAATAACGCTCATTTTTCTACCTCCGATTGGTTAAGCTTCCGTATCGGCAAAAGATCATATCACCAATGGACTTCCCGATACGTGTCTATTAAGTTCCCGTTGCTTAAATTAAAAAGCGCATCCTGCGATGCGCTTTTTATCGCCGCAACTCACACATTATAGCACGGAGAATGCGACTTAACAAGTAAAATATATCAAAAATATCGATATTTATGCGTTATTTACGAATTTGCCTATGACAGCAACCACGTCTTCCTTTTCAAAAGGCTTCTGTAAGAAGTCAAGTGCCCCTGCCTTAAGCGCTTCAAGCACCTTGCTCTTCTGTCCTGCGGCACTCACCATCACTACTTTTACATCGGGATACTTCTCGCGAATGTTCTTAAGCGCCTCTATGCCGTCCATAACAGGCATCGTTATATCCAACGTGATCAGATCAGGCTTGATCTCCATAGTCTCCAAAGCATCCAAAGCATCTTTGCCGTTGGCTGCATCCTTTATCACCTCATGCCCCGCGTCCGTAAGTGTTCCCGTAAGGATCTTACGCATGATCTTTGAATCATCTACCACCATTATCTTTGCCATACAAACCTCCCGAATTATCCCACTACGACTTCGTAATCCTCATCATAAGTGATGAGCATCTTGAATTCTCTGCCACATGCCACAAAAGGAAGCACCAACACATTTTCTCCCCGTACCTTACCCTTATTGCCTTCTGCCATCGGTGCATCCATATCCACATCCACGTCATCGTTGCTGGCCTCGGTAGCCAAAAGTCCGTTGACGCAGTTGATGAGTTCGCAAAGAGCATCAAGACTGTCATCTCTGTCAGATACATTCTCAGCTCCCGCAAAAGCGACCGCCACTTTCATCATGCCATCATCCGCATCACCTGCTATGGCTGTCAAAATGTGGTGATCACCGTTAAGCTCCTGTCTGGCAAGAGCCTCAAAGTCCACGCTCTTCTCCACATAGGGCTTTCTGATAAACACATGGTTGTCTATAAGTCTTGAAACTGTACGGATCATTACGCCACACAGTTTTTTTACAAGTTCGGGCTCCTTGTATACAAATATCGGAACTATCCGGTCTACCTGGCAGCTCTTCATCTCTTCAATATTCATCAGAGTGAAGTTGTTCTCTTTCTGGAACTCCTTAAGCAGATCATCGAATTCTCCCGCTCCAATTATGTCGGAATCGATCGCAGCCTGCATGAATGTAAGGAACGGATTGCCCTGAAGTGCAAGCAGTCTGCTCACCTGTTCTTCATTAAGATAACCCTCGGATACGGCTATATCACCGAATCTCTTATCATACAGAGCCTGAAGCTGATTGACCTCCTCTACTTCTTCCACGGTCATAAGCTTTTCCGATACGGCTATAACGCCGAGTCTGACATACTTTTTCTGCTGATCCTGATATATCCGATCCAACTGATCGCAATTCAACCTGCCTGTCTTCACGAGATAATCCGCAAACAATCGATCAAACATCTTATACCTCCCTGTCACAATTTGTAGGTGCCATAACTTATTTCCTGTTACAAATGATCTTGGCTATTTCTTCCTTGCCCGCTCCCTTGGGGATCTTATGTGCCCCCGCTGATATGATCCTGTCATATCCATTCTGCATCAGCCACTTATCATACTCCGATGCATTGTCTATAAGTCCGGCGGATTCAAGTTTTCTTGCTACCGTATCCGAACCGTTGCCCTTCTCCACCGAGATGATCACATAGTCACCGCTCTCTTCAGTAGTCTCTTCCGGTTCAGCCACAGCTTCGGCTGTGGGCTCCGGAGTGGGTTCTTCTGTCGGTTCCGGTGTAGGCTCCTCTGTCGGTTCCGGTGTGGCCTCAGGTGTCACTTCTTCGGACTCCTCTGCGACCTGTTCATCTGTAGCCGGTGTCTCATCCAAAGTTGCCTCATCCTGTGCATTAACTATATCCGGTGCAGGTGCCGGTTCAGTCTCATCATTTATGATCTCAGCGACTTCATCCGCGGGTTCTGTCTCCGTAAGCACCGATGACTGAGTCATTCCGAGTTCTTTGGCTCTTTTTATGACCTCATCATCACTCATGGTCTTTTCCGATGTCCTTAGACCCGCACATATACATATGGCTACCGCCACTATTATTCCTATTCCTATTCCTCGCAGGTAAAACTTAAGCTTCACGATCTTCCTCCTGCCACTTCCTAATTCTTAAAGAGGTCTATCACCAATTTGACCTCTCCTACTCCGAGGCCGAGTTCCTTGGCTATGGCCATATTGGATTTACCAGCCTTATGGAGTGACAGAATTCTGTCGTTATTATTCATGCTGTTGCTGTCCGAATCAAACAAAAGCTCTACGCTGTCTCCGGCCATGGGCCCCGGTGCATCCTTGGCCTCCAAGACCTCAGCCCCCAGTTCATCTGCAGGTGCCACAGTCTTAACCTCAGGTATATCCGGCTCGGATACACTTACCTTATCCGGTGAAAGAGCTGAAAAGTCAGCGTCAAATACCTCTGCTTTTTTATCCTTCTTCTCTTCGACAGGCTTATTCTCGCTACGTTTGCCGGATGCATGCGCCTTGGGTGCTGCCGTAACTTCGGCCTGCTTGTTATCCGAAGCATCGCCCTTGGTCTTGACACTCTCAGACAGTCTTCTTACGTCTTTTTCAAGCTGTCCCAACTCTGCAGCCGTATTCTTCACCTGGCTGTGCTTATTGTCTATCATGTCATAGAGGAATACCGCCTCCTCATGATCCTTATGTATCTGCTCCATGACGGTATCCGAATACTCTCCCACCGCCATCATCTTCTCATTGGTAAGCCTGTCCATATATCGCTCAAGCTTATCCTTGCTGTCGCTTATACTGAGTTTGGTCGCTTCTTCGATACTCTCTTTGGCCTTCTTAAGCTCGTCGTCCACTACCTCTCTTATGGCATCTTCGTCCACATATCCGTCAGCATCCACCGACAGTCCCGATCTCTTATCGGGTATAATGAAGCTCACCGTAAAAAGTATCGCTCCGACTATTAGGATTATTATCTCAGCTACCGTAATCATGTTGTGTTCTGATCCTCGTTTTCTTTATATCTTTAGATCGAATCCCGTATACTTGGGTATCACCCTTCCATCGGGATTGTCTCTTTTATCCTTGCGTTTTTTACCGCCGTCACCGGAATATTCGTTGCTTCCCTTATCCCTGCTGTCGAATCTCTTCTGACGGTTGTTGGTATCTTCCGCTTCATTGACATCATGAAGTTGCATATCCAGTTCCTGATCGAACTGCTGCTGAAAATTGACCTGATCCACACCAGCCTTAGCCACTTCATTATGTCTGAAATTATTGAAATCATTGATGCCGGTCATGGCACTGTTAAGTTCTACAATACCTATAGCCATATCCTGCCTCCGCTTAAGGCGCATGCGCCTTTAAAATCCAAGAACCGTCAATTCATTCCGACGATCTTGACATCTCCTCTTTCCTTGACAAATCTGCAATACTGCACCGGTTCCTTGATGATCTTGGATACATCCGAGATCGCAACTTTGACACCGGGATATACCGTATCACGTACTACCACGGATGACTTCTTTTCATCCGCAAGCAAAGCGGTGATCGTCTCTAGTTCTTCATAACAGTCGTGCTGTTCTTTCTTCTTTTCTCTTACTACCGCAGCAAGACCCTTGATATTGTCTATCTGTTCGGGAGATAATTCCTTGCCGGTCTGGTACTTATCTCTTGCAGCCTCAAGTATCGGGATCGCCCTTGCAAGAGTCTTATTATTGTTATCGATCAGTTCTTCAAGCTCTTTGTGACGTCGCTTGGTCGTAGGGCTGATACCTATCTCGACCACTGTATCCGTACCCATATCGGATCCGAGTATCTTGGCTTCCACAAGTGTAGTCGCTGCTACTTTTCCGCCTGATATAAAGCCTCTCTTACCGCCTACGTGAACCTCCGTTCCGGCAAGCACCTGGCTGTGCATGATGGAACCGGCTTCCACATAACCTCCGGCCTCCACCGATGAATTCTCTATAAACTGTGCGATAACATTACCGCCCGCCTTGAGCACGCCCCTGCTCATGCCGTTCATGCCTCTGGCTATGGTGATATTGCCTCCCGCTTCTATCTCGGCACCTTCGACCACGCCTCTGACCTCGACATTACCTCTTGCCTTGACCGAAAAATTGGTGGCCACATTGCCGTTGACCTGGACATTACCCTCGTATTCGATATTGCCGGTGGCCGTGTCCACATTCTCCACCTGCATGACATTGCTCACGAACACTCTGCCTTCCACAAGGCTTACATGTCCGTCACATGTAGCAAATATCTCATTCTTATCTTCGGACAAACGAATATTGCGCCCAAACCTTAATACCTTGCGGTGTATATCCATGGGTTTGATACGTCCGCCCAAAACATCACTTCCGTACACTCCCGGAACTTCCCTGTGAAGTCTCGCAAGCAGTTCTCCGTCCGTACAGTGATTAATGATATTGAGATTAAAGAAGTCTACGCTTCCATCCTCTTTAAGAGTCGGCCTTGCCTTAAGATCGGTATTGAAAAAATACTCAATCTCGGCATCTTTTCCCTGGACCGGTTCCTTGCCCCTGGCAAACTCTATATCCTTAAAGTATTCTCTGTTTCTTAAATATGCGTCAATGGCATCATCAAGGATGCCGTATACCACTCCGGCATTCTTAAGAGCCGCCAATATGTCGGATCTGTTGACAAGTGCGCCCTTATCTGATGGCGGCAAAAAATGACCCGTGCAGACCATATTGTCTTCTTCCAGGTTCAGAACCAGATGTTCACTGACCGCCGGCGTCTTATTCTTATTGAGTGTGATGGTGGTCTCCTCAGCAAGTTCCGCTACCGCTTTACTTACTTCGGGCACTAAGAATTCGACTTTTGAAACATTAAGATAATCTACTAAAGCGCCTACATCAATGGGTGCGCCCCCATCCGTAGCCGGTATGAGCTTCAACTTGGTCTCTTTGTCGCCACATATCAACTGAAAACTTGCATCCATATCCGCTTACTCCCCATAATGCGTATAAGAATCAGACGTTGTCCGCCAAAATACCCATATATTTGCCCATCTTGGTCTTCATGCGTGACAACGCTTTGGTGTGCAGCTGCGATACCCTCGACTCAGACACTTCAAGCACAAGCGCTATCTCTTTAAGTGTAAGCTCTTCGTAGTAGTATAATTCGATCACGCGTCTCTCTTTTTCCGTCAATATCTCAAGAGATTGTGCGAGTACCTGTTTAAGTTCTTCTTCTTCATATGCCTCGTCGGGCTGCATATAATGAGACGACCCGCCCCTTCCGTTGGGAACGTCACTGCCCGACTCCATAAACTCATTGAGAGATATCACATTGGTGACATTGAGCTGTGTCTGCCAGTCAATGAATTCATCCGATGATATTCCGAGTGCCGTCGCAAGTTCTTCATCCGTAGCCTGTCTTCCGTGTTCGGCCTCAAATTCCTTCATGGCGGCGTCTATCTGCTTCTGTTTCTGCCTGACTGTGCGGGGGATCCAGTCCATCTTACGTATCTGATCAAGGATCTCTCCTCTGATACGTAAAGATGCATAAGTCTCAAACTTATTCTGCTTGGTATGGTCATACTTGTCTATGGCATCTATAAGGCCGAATATACCATATCCTACAAGATCGTCATACTCAACATTGTATCCGAGATACATGCTTAAGCGTCCTGCAACCACCTTGACAAGCGGTGCATATTCCAATATGAGTTTTTCTCTCAGATCCGCTGTTCCTAATCTGGCATAATCCTTCCACAGATTAGCTCTTGCAACTTCATCCATACCCTAACCCCACAAAAGTGTATGTATTCCGTACTTAATAAGCCCCGTCGTCAGATCCTTCTTCTTCCATGGACTCCTGTTCTTCATAGGGCTGCTCTTCGGGATAGACCTCTCCGTCTGCTTCTTCCGGAGCATCGCCTGTCTGCTCGCCTTCTCCCGCGACGGCGTCTTTTTCCACTACCTTGCCTTCTTCCTCAAGCCTCTTAGCCTCTTCCATCTCATTCTGCAGTTCGAACTTATATACCACCTTCTGAAGTACCGTGCCCAGGATATAGAACACAAGCAGTACTATGAGCAATATCCACAGAGATTTGCCCGTATCATAATGAAGTATATAGGTGACCACACTTGTAATGGCTCCGGCAATCAGCGTGATAAGAGCCGGAAGAAGTTTCATCTTGGTACTCATATGGTCTTGGGATCCTTGCCTATGGCTCTGATCAGATATTCACCCGTCTCTGGATAGAATATGACAGTACGTCCATAGCTGTCACCCGTATCCTCTGCTATCAGTCTGATGCCAAGTTCCTTAAGCTTCTTCTTGACAGCTTCTACATTACGCTCTCCGACACGGAGCATCGGAGATGATTTATTAACCGAGAACATCTGCGCGCCGCCTGCGATCTTGGCGACAAGTCTCTCTTTTTTTGCCCCTTTTTTGATCACTTCCTTGAGAAGTTCATCTAATCCTGTATCGGCAAATTTGGCCGGATTATTGCCCGCACCTATGGTAGTGCTGTCAGGCAACATGACATGAACCATTCCACAGATCTTGGTGGTGGGGTCATAAAGCACCGCACCTACGCAGGAACCGAGTCCCAATGTGATGATACTATCCGGGCTAGCGCAGACGTTTAAATCTGCCATGCCTACCTTAACTTCCATTATTATTCCTCGTCCATGTAATCTAGCTTAATATTCCAAGTGCCGACAAAATCTTCTCATATGATTCCATATCAGGGATCATGATAAAGAAGCCGTCTATATCAATATCATCCGTGATCTGTGACTGAATGAGCAGTATCTTATCACCCATGATACCAAATTCGATGGCGGGAACGCTTAGGATAGCGCCGGCCATGTCAATGGCAAGATCCGGAATAGACGGATATATGGTGAGATTGGTCATGGTGGCCAGTGCATTGAGGTAAGAACCTGTGATGATATTCGATATCTCCTTGAACGCAGATCTTTCCATCTCGCCAAAATCATCAGAAGCCATGTCACCCATAAGCTTCTTGACCAAATGCATCGCAATCTCTTTTTTAACAAGGAACAGTATGCTTCCGGTGACATCACCTTCCACACCCAGATATGCACCTGCCATGATCTGTTCCTCTCCGCCTAACAGGGCTCCGACATCTTTAAAATCCAATGTCAAAACCTGAGGAACCTTCATATCCACCTTGCACTGTAACAGTGCAGCAAGGGCGGTTGTAGCATTACCCGCCCCAATATTGCCTAATTCTTTAAGAACATCGAAGTATTGCGTCGAAATGCTGTCAAGTGTCAAATCACTCATACGCTACTCCTCCTTTGCTGTCTTCTCCATAACAACCATATCAAGGTCAAGCAACGATACAAGCACTCCGTCCACTTTACCCACGCCAGATACAAAGTGCGAAACTTCATCGGAAGTATCAACCTTTACTCTTTCTATCTGATTCTCTTCGAGAGTAACGACTTCCTTGACCGCATCTACTATAAGACCGATCTTGCCGTACTTCTCCATCTTGACGATGATGAATCGGGTATTCTTATCCTCTTCAATCTCTTCAAGGTTCATCTTGAGTCTGAGACTCATGATAGGGATGATCTCGCCTCGGATATTGATGACACCCTTGATGTATGAAGCGACATTAGGTACTCTGGTGACATGCTGAGGTCTGACTATATTGTCGACATAGCTAATGTCTATACCAAACAGTTCGGTACCCATCTCTATCTTTATGTATTGAACTGCCTCTGAAAACACCTTAAGTTCTTCCATGTTATCATCCCTCCATTATATAAGCGCATTAGGATCAACGATAAGAGCCACCTCACCATTACCGAGGATTGTAGCACCGCTGATAATCTTGCTTTTCTGGATATACTTACCAAGTGACTTGATAACTATCTCCTGCTGACCTGTAAGTTCATCGATAACAAGACCTGCCTGCTTGTCGCCCTTTCTGACAATAACTACTACCAGATCATCATCCGCATTCTTGGTGGAATTGCAACCAAGTATCTCATTAAGTCTGATAATGGGAATGATGTTGCCGCGAAGGTTGATAACTTCCTTCTGCTGAACAGCCTTAACATCATCGGGTCTGATGCTCTCAATAGTCTGTATATTACCAAGCGGTATAGCATACTTCTCATCGCCGACGATGACCATAAGAGACTGTATGATAGCCAGTGTAAGAGGAAGTCTGATGGTCCATGTACTTCCTACGCCGAGAGTACTCTTGACATCCACTTCACCGGAAAGTGATTCGATCTTGGACTTAACAACATCAAGCCCAACACCTCTTCCTGAGATATCCGATACGACCTTGGCTGTTGAGAAGCTGGGAAGGAATAAGAGGTTAATGATCTCCTTGTCAGACATCTGATTGGCCTGCTCTTCGGTGATCGTACCACGTTCCAATGCCTTACGCTTAACTGCTTCAACATCTATACCGTTACCATCATCTCTTACTTCGATGACAACGTTATTACCGTCCTGATATGCATCAAGGAAGATAGATCCTTCTTCCGGCTTGCCTCTCTCCTTACGTAACTTAACGTCGGACTCAATACCGTGATCAGCGGAATTACGAAGCAGGTGCATCAAAGGATCACCGATCTCATCCACCACGGTTCTGTCAAGCTCTGTCTCTTCACCTGACATATACAGTTCCATCTTCTTACCAAGCTTCTTCTGAAGATCTCTGATCATACGAGGGAACTTATTGACAACGCTCTCGATAGGCACCATTCGAACTTTCATGACAGACTCATGAAGTGAAGTGGTGACATTCTCAAGATATTCTATATGTTCACTTACATCATTGGCAGCTTCGGTATCCGCAGTAGCGGCTGATACAAGTGAGTTCTTGGCAGTGATAAGCTCACTGACAAGGTTCATGAGGTCATCAAGTTTCTCGATATCCACTCTGACCGTACGATTGACAACAGGCTTCTTCTTGTCCGTAGAGGGCTTGCCTGCGGCTGTATTCGTCTCTGTTGCTGCAGGTGCTGCGGCTGCAGCCTTCTCTGCAACTTCAGGTAATGTGGTGGCAGCTGTTTCTTTCTCTGCCTGCTCACCGTTAAGATCCACGATACCGCCTACCGCATCGGCTATCTCCGATACGCTCTTGGCTGCCGCAACGGCCTTGGCTACATCTGCATCCGTGATAAGGATCACGCTGAAGTCAAAGTCGAATCTCTCATCTTCTATATCCTGGGTGGAAGGAACCGATACCACGATCTCGCCCAGTTCTTCCAATGCCTTAAACACGAGGAAAGCTCTTGCAGACTTAAGTATGCAGGATTCCTGAACATATACGGTAAGGCCGATGACATTCTTGCCGTCTTTCTTGGCAGCTTCGATAACGTCGATCTGTTCTTCCTTAAATTCGATCTTCTTCCACTTATGAGAAGCACCGCTATCCTCTGAAGGAGCCTCAGGTTCTGCAGCAGCGGGTGCATCCTGCTCGGGAGCCGGAGCTTCCGGAGCCGATCCGCCTTCTCCGTTCATGAAATCGTTGAGGGATTTGACAATGCTCTCATTCTCATTGGTACCCTCATCTCCGCTCGAGAGGATGTTGTCAAGATACTCCTCCAAAGCATCAAGACACTGGAACACGGTATCTATCATGGCGGGATTCACCTTGATAGCACCATCTCTGACCTTGGAGAATACATTCTCCATGTTGTGAGTGAGGTTCTGCATCCTCTTATATCCCATGGTACCTGCCATACCCTTAAGGGAATGAGCCGCACGGAATATCTCATTGATGGTATCCATGTTGTCTGGTGTCTGCTCAAGTTCTAGAATCTGAGTGTTCAGGTTCTGTAAATGTTCCTTTGTCTCATCAATAAAGACTTCAAGATACTGGCTAACATCCATTTTTCGTTACCCCCACGTGTAAAATAATCTCCTGTGCAATGTCACTTAGCGGAACTTCCATATCGGACAGGCCGGCTTTGGCCGCCGCCTTGGGCATTCCGTACACTACACAGCTACTGCTGTCCTGCGTAATGCAAAAGATCTTCTTCTTCTCTGCAAGCTTCTTGATTCCCTGGGTCCCGTCTGCTCCCATACCTGTCATGACAACGCATACAACTTCGTCATAATCTGATGAAATAAGGGATTCATACATATAATTGGCACAGGGCTTAACGCCTTCTCTCGCCGGCTCGTCGGAATAATGAACCTTCATCGACTTGCCGCTCTTTATAAGATTGAGATGCTTACCGCCCATGGCGATATACACACAGCCCTTTTTAAGGATGTCACCTTCTGCAGCCTCCACCACTTTGATACGGCTCATACTGTCCATACGTTCCGCAAGTGATGCCGTGAAGCCTACCGGCATGTGCTGTACCATAACAACGGGTGCATTGAGATCCTCCGGCAAAAACGGGATAACACTCTGCAATGCCTTGGGTCCTCCGGTGGATACCGCTATGGCCACTATACGTTCGCCGCTTATCCTGCCCGCGCTTCCTCTGGCAAGCTGAGCCACCTTTTTATTGTGCTCCGCTGTTACGCTCGCGGCGTGCTTGGTAAGTCCGAGATTGACATTGGCATTGCATACTGCATCAAGCATGCTAAGCAGCTGTCCGGAGAATTCATCGTCCTTGCACTTAAAAGACCACTCGGGCTTATGGATAAAGTCCATGGCTCCAAGTTCCAGCGCATCCATGGTAACCTTCGCCCCCTCACTTGTAAGGGTGCTGGCCATCATGATCCTCGCCTTGATACCTTCCTTCTTAAGTGCCTGAAGAAGTCCGATACCGTCCATTCGGGGCATGTTGACGTCCAAAACCACCGCGTCATATGTATTTTTCTTGAGAAGATCCAGCGCCTCCAAGCCGTCTTTGGCCTCGTCGGCAACTGTAAACCTTGCATCGGAATTAATTATATCACTGAACACTCTTCTCATGAGTGCAGAGTCATCGACGATCAGGATTTTTTTCATTTTTCACCGTTTTCTTTCGCTTTTTGGTACGATTTGCCGTCTTATTTTGCCTTATGTCTGTTCTTTCTTTCCTCTTCGAAGATAAACTGGATGATCTCCTCACGCTCTTCATTATCCAGATTCATATACTGGGCTCTGTGTTCGAATTCTCCCGGTCTGTTCTCAAGTTCTCTTACGTCAAGTATCTTACATACAAGCTTGTACTCTTTGGCCTCACCTTTGATGAACAACCTGTAATTGCAGTATATCAGGCTTCCTTTTTCATATTTGTAATCGGATACAAATCTGAATCCGCCTCCGCTGATATCCACTATTATGCTTCGCTTAAGCGGAAGTCCCGGTACGAGATGGTAGTTCTCTGTGGGTACTGCCTCTTCGATCTCTTCATCGAAAAGATTTCTTGCATCCATGTCAAGAGCACAGCTGTATCTGTAGAATTCTCTTCTCTGATACTTTCGAAGATTGGTCTCAAGCTCTACTAGTATAAGATAGACATTGTTACTCTTGTATCTGTCCACAACCCTGCCCACGCACTCATACAGGCCCATATCAGTATAGAAGAAGAGCTCATACTCAGCATCCACCGGAAGGAGGATAAGCTTGGTTGATTCAATGGGCATAAAAATCTCGAGTCTGTCATCACTGACCACATCATATACCTTGGTGGCATATGTGCGCTCTCCCATCTCAGCTCCACCGCGTTTGATCTGTCGCATGTCAAGCTTCTGTCCGGGTACAATATACTTTTCTATCATCTCTCTATTCTCCTTTTTCAAGCTTTTTCCCTATCACTATGTGAGAAAAGAATGCTGCCATTCCTCTCTTCTTGACGTCCTGATTGAGTTCCCTGTTCATAAGATTGGCTGCCATGTTCTCGTATGCCTTGGCTGACCTGGACTGGGGCGAAGCCAATGACACCGGCGTCTGCTGCATCACTGCCGCCGAGAGCTTGTCATCCTGTGGTATATATCCGAGATACGTGATCGGTATCTTAAGATATCTCTGTACTACTACATTAAGCTTATTAAACAGCGCATTACCATCCTCCGGCCGTATCACCTTATTGGCTATCACTTTTATCTTGGATTCTTCCATTGAGAATCTCGGATGTCTGTTAAGCGCTTTTAGAAGCGAGTACGAGTCTGTGATGGATGTGGGTTCCGGAGTGGTGACAAGGAGTATCTCTCCGCTGGCTACCAGGAATTCAAGTACTGCATCCGATATACCCGCTCCGGTATCTATTATTATAACATCCGCTATAGCATCAAGCTCGGCCAGATTCTGAATGATGTAAGTAAGGTATTCACGGCTTAGGTTCGACAGTCCGGCAATACCGGATCCTCCCGATATAAAGCCTACCTCACCGGGGCCCCACGTGATCACTTCTTTGATGTTCTTACCCTGATATATCAGATCACACAGATTATGCTTTGGCACCGTTCCGAACATTATCTCTATATTGGCAAGTCCAAAGTCCGCATCGAGTATGATCACTCTCTGCCCCATCTTGCGAAACTGTATGGCCAGATTGATCGCTGTATTGGATTTGCCCACTCCGCCTTTTCCGCTTGTAACGGTGATGACCCTGGCCAAAGGCCTTGCATGATTATTATTCGCTTTTATGATATTTCTTAAGGTTTCCGCCTGATCCATTCAATTACTTCCTAATTATACTAATTCCCACCAAGTATCGCCTTGACTGTCGTCTGAGGATTGAACCTGTCTATGTCATCCGGCACATTCTGTCCGTATGTGACATATGAAAGCTCACAGTCCGTATAGAGCCTTAAATTGAGCAGGTTACCTAAAGACGTGGTCTCATCGAGTTTTGTGAAGATGATCTTGTAATTACTCATCTCCTTATAAGTGTCCGCGATACTTATAAGATCCCTGTACTTCGTGGTGGCCGAAAGCACAAGATATACTTCGCTCTCCGCAATATCATCCACCGCATGAACCATAAGACCTGTTGCAGCCTTCTGTTCTTCATTGTGATGCGAATGACCTGCAGTATCCACGAGAATATAGTCATAGTCATGATAATCCTCTATGGCCTGCTCGATCTCCGAAGGCGAATATATGATCCTGAAAGGCACTTCCAGGATATTGGCATACGTATGCAACTGTTCGGCTGCGGCTATTCTGTATGTGTCAGCTGTAAGAAGCGCCACTTTTTTATTGTCTTCCACGCATAACTTGGATGCTATCTTGGCTATGGTGGTAGTCTTGCCCACACCCGTAGGGCCGACAAAATATATGATCTTGGGTCCCTTGGTCGCCGGAGTGATGACAGTCGGATTGCCGAACTTAAGGATCATCTTCTGATATATATTGGTGAGCATATGATCAAAAGGCATGCCCGGCTTACTGTTCTTTTCAGCTTCTTCTATGATGGCGCCGGCATATTTCTCATGCACTTCATTGTCGATCATCATATTATATAAAAGCTTCGTAAACCGTATTTGTTCATTGGCCTCGGAAGGATCCGACTCTCCCTCGCCTTCCTTATCGCCGTCCTTATCGGCATCCTTGGTGGTATCAAGCCTGTTCTTTAACAGAGATTCGAGCGAATCAAGTTTCTCTATCACATCGGCCCTCGGAAGCGGAGGTGTATCACCTATGATACTTCCTTTGCCGATCTGTATCTTGGGCTTACTGTCCACGAGAAGTTCTCCCGCTTCGTTGTAACTCTTCTCTATATTGCCGGGAACTGCAGGCGCGGTCACTGAAGCGATCGCACTTTTGGCGCGTTGCTCATTGATCTCCTTTTGTTTGGCTGCCAGCTGTTCAAGCGCAGTCATGGTAGGTGCCTTGGACTGCTTCTCACTTTCTTCCTCAAGTGCAACCGTAACTTCCACAAGCGGTGACTTAAACAATCCTGCGATGCCTCTTTTCTTGACATTGCGGACATTCATGATGACTACGGCATTACCCAGCTCTTTTTTTGCATTTTCAGTTGCTTCTGCTTCGGTTTTACCCTGAAACTTTTTGATAACCATATATAACCTGCTGTCTGTTTATGCGGTGATCATGCCCACCGACTGTAATTCCACGTTGGATTCCACTTCATTATAGGATACAACAATAAGATCCTTGTAATACTCTTCCGTAAGACGTTTAAAGTATATGCGCACTATGGGCGAAGTGATGATTATCGGAGCCTTGCCCTGATCTTCAAGTTTCTTGGTCTCATCACCTACGGATCTCATGATCTCCTTGGTGGTGTCAGGATCAAGATTAAGATAAGCGCCCTGTTCGGTCTGTTTTACGCTGCCCATTATCTTCTGCTCCAGTTTGGGATCAAGCGTCACTACACTCGTCGTCTCATTGGCAGGGAAAAACTTGTTGGATATGGCACGTTTAAGCGCCTGACGCACGTATTCCGTCAGTATATCGGGATCACGCGTCGTGGGTGCATAATCAGCCATCGTCTCAAATATCGTGAGAAGGTCTCTGATCGATATTCCCTCTTTAAGCAGATTCTGCAATACCTTCTGTATCTCGCCCACAGACAGCATCTTCGGAACAAGTTCTTCCACAAGCGTAGGGTTGGGTTCTTTGATGTTGTTGATAAGGTTCTGCGTATCCTGCCTTGATAAGAGTTCGGCTATATGCTCCCTTATCACCTGTGTCAAATGAGTGGCGATGATAGACGGAGGATCGACCACCGTATATCCCATGCTCTCAGCTCTCTCCCTCTGGCTTTCACTGATCCATGTAGCCGGCAGATGGAACGAAGGCTCAAAAGTGGGAATACCCGTGATCTCCTCTTCCACATATCCCGGATTCATGGCCAGATAATGATCGAACAGTATCTCGCCCTCAGCCACCTGTACACCTTTTATCTTGATGATGTACTGATTGGGATTAAGCTGTATATTGTCTCGCAGACGAATTATAGGCACCACCGTACCAAGTTCGAGTGCGATCTGACGTCTTATCATTACGACTCGGTCAAGCAGATCTCCACCCTGATTGACATCAGCAAGCGGGATGATACCGTAACCGAATTCCAGTTCTATCGGATCGACCTGCAGCAACGCATTGACATTCTCCGGTTGCCTTATCTCCTCCGCAGCCATCTCCTCCTGAGCTACCTCGGATTCTATGCCCGCAGTCTCAAGCGTACCCGCCATGATTCGTCCCACAACGATGAATATTACGCCGAGCGTGATAAAAATGATCGGATTAAGCGGTGTAACAACTCCAAGGAAGCTTATGACCGCGCCAACGAGATATAACACCTTGGGGATACCGAATAACTGTCCGACGAGCACGGTACCGAAATCCGCATCTTTGGATCCCTTGGTGACAAGTATGCCTGTTGATAACGATATGAGCAGCGAAGGGATCTGTGATACAAGTCCGTCACCTATAGTAAGGATCGTATACTTCTGGATCGCTGTATTAAAGTCAAGCCCCTGTCTCATCATACCCATTACGAGGCCACCGATCAGATTGACCGCCGTAATGATAAGACCTGCCGTAGCATCTCCCTTAACGTACTTAACTGCACCGTCCATGGAACCGAAGAAGCTGCTCTCTTCCTGGATCTTGTCTCTTCGCTTTTTGGCTTCCTCGTCTGTGATGGCACCCGTATTAAGGTCCGCGTCTATGGCCATCTGCTTACCGGGCATGGCATCGAGGGTGAATCTCGCCGTAACCTCGGCTACTCGCTCGGAACCTTTGTTGATGACCATGAACTGGATGATGATCAGTATGATAAATACTATAAAGCCGATGATCAGATCACCGCCGCCCACATACTGTCCGAAGGTCTCTACGACATTACCCGGATCACCCGTTGTAAGTATGAGCTTCGTACTCGATACGTTAAGCGCGATACGAAATATCGTCGTGAACAGCAACATCGTCGGGAAGTACGACATGTCAAGTACTTCATTGCTGAACATACAGGTAAAAAGTATCGTAAAAGCTATCGCTATATTGATAGCTAACAGTATATCAAGTATCCATGAAGGTATGCTGATGATGAACATTACAAAGGCCGCAAGCACATACAGTGCAACGCCTACGTCCGCTCTTTTCATCGCTTACCTCCTTTTCTTTAATATTTGTGTCAAAAGCCGCCCGTTACCTATATCCTTCCTTCAACGTTATATACAAACGCCAATACTTCGGCAACGGCCGTATAGAGTTCGGGAGGTATCATGCTTCCGACCTCCACATTGGCATAGAGCATTCTCGCCAATGGCTTGTCTTCGTAGATATATATATCATTCTCTCTGGCCGCATCTTTGATCCTCTGCGCCAGAAAATCGCTTCCCTTGGCCACCACTATCGGGGCCGGAGCAACGTCATTGTCGTATTTGATGGCTACCGCAAAATGTGTCGGGTTCGTGATGACGACATCCGCAGTCGGAACCGACTGCATCATACGTCTCTGCGAGACCTCTCTCATCTTCTGCCTGATCTTACCCTTGATCTCAGGATTACCTTCCTGATTCTTATACTCCTCTTTGACCTCCTGCTTGGTCATCTTCATATCTTTGTTGAACTTGAACTTCTGATATGCAAAATCACCTGCAGCGATAATAAGGTAAAGAGCCGATATTCTGATCCCAAGATTTATGACCGTATCACCGATGAGTCTTACGGCCTGCATGACAGGCATGTCCATAAGCCCGAATAAAAGCGGCCATTTTTTCTTGACATACGAATATGTGATGATGGCAATAAGCCCGATCTTGGCTATTGACTTTACAAGCTCCACAAGAGCCTGCGAAGAAAAGATCTTCTTAAAGCCCTTCATGGGGTTTAATTTGCTGGCCTTGGGCTGAAGCGGCTTGCCCGTGGGCTTCCATCCCACCTGCACATAGTCGCATAAAAATGCTATCAGATAGCCCGCTATAAAGACCGGGGCCAACATGATGATCATACGAAGCATATTGGAACGTATGATAAAGTTAAGTTCTCTGTCCGGTGCCACGCCGCCAAGCAGCTTGCCCACCTCGGGTATTCGGTTGTATGTATCGGTAAAGGACTGTAAAAATCTGATCCCTAACGGCCCGGACCAAAACTTCATCACCAAAAAGAGTGCCAATAATCCCACTCCGTTGGCGATCTCTCTGCTCTTGGCCACCTGTCCTTCTTTTCTGGCATCTTCAAGTTTTTTCTGAGTGGCAGGCTCGGTCTTCTCTCCGCCTTCCCCGTCATCGGCAAAAAACTGAAGATTAAGTTTGATCCTCAGATCATCGAGCTTACGAATCTCACGATCATCGTCTTCATCTCTGTATATATAAGGCTCGAAATGCTCGGCATAAGGCTTGCCGTAAAGAACAGTATACATATACCTACCAATACCTTAAGCTGCATACCTACAGCAAACATATTCATCTGCGGCGCCACCTTGGCCATGATACCGAGTACTGCATTGAGCATCAGCATAGTCGCAAACAAAGGAAGACAGATCCTGAAACCGATCATTATATAGTCCCCGGCGAAAGTGATCACCGATTCAAGCAAAGCCTCTGTGTTAAACACGGCTCCGTTGACCGGAATAAGCGTGAAAGTCTCTGCCAATGCAGATATCAGGTACCTGTGCATTCCCGATATGATAAGCATGAGCATAACACAGTACTGATACAGGACTCCTGACATACTTCCCGTCTGTCCCGTGGTCGGGTCCATAAGATTGCTCATGGATAAGCCGGTCTCCATGTCCATGATCCTTCCGGCAAAATCAAGGATCGTATTACATATGGATCCGGAGTATCCTATCACCGCTCCGGTAAGCGCTTCCTTAAGCACTATGATCGCATATCCGTACACCGTCTCATACTCAAGTCTCGGCACCGGAGTCAGCACGCTGTACATAAGTCCGGTCAGAAAAAAAGAAAAGACTAACTTAACGGTCCTCGGTATCCCTCTCTGTGAGAAGAACGGAGCAGTATATACAAATAAACTGATTCGAACCAGAATACACAACATGTATTCTACGTTACGAAGATCAATGGTATAATCTATCATTTGATGTACAGGCTAAAGTTCGACCAAAGGTCGATCATGTATTCAACCATATTGTTAAGCATCCAGTGCCCCAATATGATAAGCGCCGCAAATATCGCCAATACCTTGGGAACGAACGTAAGTGTCTGTTCCTGTATCGAGGTAATGGTCTGAAATACGCTGACAACCAGTCCAACCACAAGAGACACCAAAAGTATCGGTGCCGAAGTGATAACTATCTTATACAAGCCACTGCTCATTATCTGTGTGACGTCATCTATAGTCATGATATTACCGTTTCTAATAGAATGTCTTGATCAGATTGCCAAGCACAAGGTTCCAACCGTCCGCAAGCACAAACAAAAGTATCTTAAACGGCATGGATATCGTAGTGGGTGGAAGCATCATCATACCCATACTCATAAGTACCGAAGCGACCACCATATCTATCACTATGAATGGTATATATATGATAAAGCCAATGATAAACGCCGTTCTTAATTCGCTTATCATAAAGCTCGGGATAAGAACCGCATTGGGAATGTCACTTATGTTCTCGCCGTCCCATTCCGTACCGGATACTTCCATAAAAAGCTTCACATCTTTGGTCTGAGTCTGGGGATACATAAATTCCCTTATTGGGACCATCGCCTTTTCAAAAGCTTCCTGCTGTTCTATCTGTCCCTTGTCAAAAGGCTCTATCGCCTCCGTCCTTATCCTGGTGATAGTGGGTGACATGATGAAAAATGTAAGAAAAAGTGCCAGACCCACAATGACCTGATTGGGCGGTGCCGTCTGAGTATTAAGCGCATTCCTCGTAAAATGAAGCACTATAATGATACGCGTAAAACTGGTCAGACAGATAATAAGCGTAGGCGCGAGCGTGATCAATGTAAGTGTGATCAGTATGCGCAACGCTCCGTTGACCGTACCGTTGCCATTGTCATATGTCACGGTGACCGTATTGGCGATGTTCATCTCCTTAAGATCATCTCCGTCCTGCGAAGTACCGGGACGATTGATATTGGTCCTCTCGTCCGTGGTACCTGTAAGATTGCTGTCAGTACTGAGTTCTCTTGCAGATGCCTGTGCCTTAATCTCCGGGAATATACACAATATGCCCACCAGTAACAGTAGGCATAGTGGTCTCAATATTCTGATATTGATATTACAATAATCTCTATTCATCCTGAAGGTCTTTTGCTCCCTCATCGGATCCTTCCGGGCGCATCTTCTCTCTGACAGATTTAATGATGTCAGCGAAACTGCCCTGTCCGTCGGCTCTGCTGCCGGACAGATCTATATCCTCCGGCGACAGTTCCATGATAAGCGAAGAACTGTCCTTGCCCACCGACAAAGCGGCATACTTATTACCGATACGCACTATCTCAACGCATACCGACGGAGAGATCCGCGCAGTCTCGATGATCTCGATGTTGCCGCTCCTGCCTTGGCTCTTCTGATAATTGCCAAGCCACTTTGTAACGAATACCGTCACAAAAAGTACAAGAACAAATATCACAAGGACAGTAACAAACTGAGCCATCGAACCGGCACGTACCATGGCTGAATCCGTATTAGATAATATGATCACTAGCCTATAACCTTCTTAACCGCCTCAATAACTCTGTCAGCCTGGAAAGGCTTAACGATGAAGTCCTTGGCTCCGTTCTGGATAGACTCGATAACCATTGCCTGCTGGCCCATTGCTGAACACATGATAACCTTGGCATCGGCATCGCTGCTCTTAATAGCCTTAAGAGCCTGAAGTCCGTCCATCTCAGGCATTGTGATGTCCATAAGAACAAGATCAGGCTTAAGTTCGCCGTACTTCTCGACTCCCTTGGCACCATTCTCTGCCTCGCCTACAACATTGTAGCCGTTCTTGGTCAGGATGTCCTTAATCATCATTCTCATGAAAGCCGCGTCGTCACAGATTAATACATTCTTTGCCATAATTTACACTCCTAACTTATTTGATGATCTCCGTTACACGAATACCAAAACTTTCTTCAATAACTACCACTTCTCCCTTGGCAACGAACTTGCCGTTGACAAGCACATCTATAGGTTCACCGGCTATCCTGTCAAGTTCAATGATAGTACCGGGAGAGAAGTCCAAAATCTCTGATATGGTCTTTTTCGTTCTGCCGAGTTCTACAGTTACCTCAAGCGGAACATCCTGTATCAGATCAATGTTCTCCGCACTCGGAATCGCTCCGAGATTGCCCTGGAAGCTCTCAAACTGCGCAGGCTGATAATTCATGCCCTGTGGAGCCGTCGGGTATGGATATGGCGGATATGGATATGGCGGATACGGATAAGGTGCCGCATTCGGATCCATAGCCGGGGGTACAGCCGCTGCGGGCTGTCCCTGCATGGGAGCCGCTGCCGGCGGCGGTGTATATGCCACAGGTTCCGGTGCTGCTGCCGGCGGTGGTGTCGGCGCTGCCGCAGGTGCGGGTTCGGGCTCCGAAGGAGCTGATAAGCCGCCTCCCATGAACGTATCTATTACTTCCTTGGCGAAGTCTATCGGATACAACTGAAGGATGGTACTGTCTACCAGTTCTCCTATCTGCATCCTGAACGCTATCTGCACAAATGTACCGGCCAGGAAATTGGCTACATCCGAGCCTTCAAGCGTCTCACTCTGCACATCCACCAGATTCGCTACCGGGGGCGAGATATCTATCATCTTGCCAAGCATCTGTGAAAGTGATGTAGCCGAAGAACCCATCATCTGGTTCATCGCTTCGGATATAGCGCTTAAGTGAAGCTCACTTAATTCCCCATCGGTATTGGTACCGTCGCCTCCCATCATAAGGTCGGTGATTATCTTAACATCATCTTCCTTAAGAATGAGGATATTGGAGCCGTCAAGACCAACCGTATACTTGATCTGTATGAACACGCATGGTCTTTGATTGCCTGCTATAAGCTCTTCCCAATTGCTTAATGAAACTACCGGGGTAGTGATATTAACTTTTTGATTAACAAGGGAAAACAGAGTCGTGGCTGATGTTCCCATGCTTATGTTGGCGACCTCACCTATGGCATCTTTTTCCATATCGGTGAGTTGGAAGTCTCCGCCGGCTGCCGGTGCGCTTGCAGTATCTGCAGGTGCTTCTGCTGCGGGAGCTTCGGCTTCAGCTGCCATTCCGCCAAGTAGTGCATTTATCTCGTCCTGAGATAAAATACCACCATCCATGCTCTTATTCCTCCTCTCTTATGACCTGTGTCACCCTAACCGCGTAGTTATTATCAGTACTCTTACCGGGCATGGCCATAAATTTTTTGATATTGCCTACATATATTGTCAATTCTTCGTCAGCCTTGCGATCAAGTCTTATGATATCGCCGCACTGAAGATTGATGAAATCGTTGACCGTTATGGTGCTGTTGCCAAGAACTGCCTTGACAGGAGCGTCCACTCTTCTGATCATAGCCTCGACATTCTGCGAGTAATCATCGTCATTGGCTTCCTTCATGGTCGAATACCAGAACTTTGTATTCAACTTGTCCATGATATCTTCCACTGTGGTAAATGGAAGACAGATATTCATGAAGCCCTCTACATCGCCGATCTTCATATTCAGCGTGACGATCGCGATCATATCATTGGGTGCTATGATCTGTGCAAACTGCGGATTCGTCTCGATTCGCTCAAGGAACGGATCGATGTCGATAACGTTCTTCCACGGATCTCTCATAAGCTGCATACATACGATCATTACTTTGTTGAGTATGACAAGCTCAATATCCGAAAAGTCCCTTTCTTTATCTATCGGAACTCCCTGTCCGCCCAGCATTCTGTCAATCATTGCAAATCCCAGATTCGGAGCAAGCTCTATAATGATCTGTCCCTGAAGCGGTGCAAAGTTGACTATTCCGAGTATGACCGGATTCGACAGCGCGTTGGAGAATTCCGAGAAGACTACCGTCTCGGAACTGGCCACCGTGATCTGCACGCTCTTACGTAAGTAAAGCGGAAGATTCGTCGATAACAGTCTGCCGTAATGCTCATATATGATCTCTAATGTACGTAAATGCTCTTTGGAGAATTTGGCAGGTCTCGCAAAGTCGTAATTACGAACCTGCTTTTCGTCTTTTTTTGATAACTCTTCGGTATCCAGTTCGCCGGTGCTCAGGGCATTAAGCAAACTGTCTATCTCGCTCTGAGATAATACCTCTCCCAAGCAGGCTCACCTCCCTTTGCGATATATTACGAGAACATAATGTCGCGGAATACCACGTTGTATACAAACTTGGATCCGTACATCTGCTGTATTCTCTCAAGTATCTCCTGACGCAGCAGCTCGGGATTGCTCTCGGCCTCCTCTATGGGATGCGACTGGATGACATTGTATATCTCACTCTTTATAAGATCCATCTTGTCTTCCAATGTGGGCTGATACTTCTCATAATCAGGATCTTTTTTATTAAGCGAAAGTGATACCGACACAAGACAGTAATGAGTCTCTCCGTCAGCACCTTTGGCAAGTGATATGGTCATCTGCTCAGGTATCTGTACGACATCGATATCATCCATGGTGATCTCTTCTGCTGCAGCCTCTCCGGGTGCAGATGCATCGGCCACTTCAAGTGCAAGTGCGCTCGATATGCCGTCTATCAGTCTGGCCGTCTTCTTCATGGTACCCATCACCGAAAACATGATGATCGCAGTAAGAGCCACATTGACTATAAGAAGAGCTAGCACCAATATGGATATCATATTCTTTTTCATAATCTGAAGTCTCCTCAAAGCGCCTCTACTCGGCACTTAAGCTGTTATATATCTTGATCTCTATACGTCTGTTCTTGGCGCGGCCTTCCGGCGTGGAATTGTCCGCTACCGGGATGTATTCTCCTCTTCCGGAATGTTTGATCTTCGCCGGATCCAAAGAAGTATTCTCTACCAGATATTCAAACATCGCGAGCGCTCTGTATGAGCTCAGGATATCATTGCTCTCGAATCTGCTCGTATGTATGGGGATATTATCCGTATGTCCCTCTATCTCTATGGTACTTGATGCATATCTCTCAAGTATCACCGCTATCTTCTGTATCATCGGCATAGCCTCGCTTCTAAGCTCGGCCGAACCCGAATCAAAAAGAACCGAACCCTTAAGGGTGAGCTGTACATACTGTGACGTAAAGGAAATATCTATATCCTTGTCAAGTCCGTTCTCATTGAGTGCCTCGCTGACTTTCTCCGCAAGTTCCTCACTCTCTTTGAGCTGTTCTTCCTCCAACGCTTCCTTAAGTTCCTCTGCGCTGTCTGCCTCGTCCTTCTGAAGATCATTGGTCTTCGCCGTCTGCTCTGCCGCCGCACCGGTATTGCTGATGTACATGTCCAGATTGTTAAGTTGGCTCACACCGTTGCTAATGAGCAATCCGTCGTCGAAAGACGTACCGCCGGCAGAAAAGATACTGAATGTATTGGAGAACGATGCTGCTATCTCCTGGAACTTCTGTGCGTCTATGGATGACATCGAGAAAAGAAGTACGAAGAAGCAAAGCAGGAGGTTCATCAGGTCGGCGAACGTGGACTGCCACGCCGGCGCGCCTTTAGGCGGCTCTTCAGCCTTCCTCTTAGCCATTATTCTTCACCTCCCGCTGCAGCCTCCATAGCTGCCTTCTCAGCAGGAGTAAGGAATGACTTAAGCTTCTCCTCTATGACTCTGGGGTTCTCGCCTGCCTGTATGGACAGAAGGCCCTCAATCATGATCTCCTTACTCATCATCTCTTCTTCATTACGTGCCTTAAGCTTGGCTCCAACCGGTGCACATATCCAGTTGGCCAAAAGCGAACCGTACAATGTGGTAAGCAACGCGACCGCCATGGAAGGACCGATCGCCGACGGGTCATCCATGGCCTGCAGCATGTTAACCAGTCCGATCAGGGTACCGATCATACCCCAGGCAGGACCCATGCCTCCGAGATTCTCCCAGAATCCGATCTTGGATCTGTGTCTGGAATCTATACTCATCATCTCGGTCTCCATGATACCTCGCACAAGCTCGGGATCAGTACCATCGACTATAAGCAATATGCCTTTTTTAAGAAACGCATCATCAAGCTCGCCGGCAGCTTCTTCTAACGACAACAAGCCCTCCTTACGTGCTACGTTGGAGAGATCAATTATCTTCTTTATGACGCCGGGCACATCCAATGCGCTGCTCTTAAATGTAAGTAATATAGACTTAAAGCCTGCAATGTACTCCGGTATCGTATATGATGCCAGAATACACATGAAAGCACCACCGAAAGTGATGAGTGCCGAAGGTGCATCAAGGAAGTTCAGTATAGCCGCAAAGCTCTTACCGAACACGATTCCGAAAATACACAATCC
>JAEEGL010372098.1_pt1 | contig 24570 bp, 25 predicted proteins | sample 9134231 | NCBI WGS metagenome assembly JAEEGL01 (sample SAMN16246548, study PRJNA631951) | gut metagenome | biome: gut microbiome; feature: rumen; material: fiber-attached | host: Bos | place: Iran: Karaj | collected 2018-10
CGGAAACGACCGTTGGCAGGGATGTACCGGCGGAGTGGCCGACCGGAAGAAAAAATGACTTCAAAAGATGCCCCTCTCTTTCCAGGCATATAACACTAAAATATTCTACAAAACAATGCAGAAACCCTGCAGGCGGAAGCGACTGCCGGACGCAGACCGGGAAGTATGTTGTCTGCGTAAACAGGTTATGCTATAATCCGGCCATACACAGAGGACAAGGGAGTGGACGGAATATGAAAAAATGGACGATCACGGGATGCAGTCTTTGGATTATCGGGCTTGCCCTTTTTATCATCGGCCTGAATCTGACAGGAGACACGAAAAGCTGGATGACCTTAGCCGGCAGTATCGTATTCCTGGCCGGGCTTGGTATTACCGGCGCAGTCTGGATGAAAACAAAAAATGAACCGAAAGATACAGAAGAAAAAAAGGCAGCGGATCAGTAACGAACCGCTGCCTTTTCACAACACATTCAGGAACGATAACCCTTCGGGTTTTTCTGCTGGAAGCGATAAGTGTCCCTGCACATATCCTCCAGCGTTTTTTCGGCTTTCCAGCCGAGGAGCTGCTCGGCCCTGGACGGGTCGGCATAGTTTTCAGCAATGTCTCCGGGCCGGCGCGGTGCAAATTCATAAGGAACGGGCACTTCGTTTACCCGGGTGAAGGTGTTGACCAGATCGAGCACTGAATACCCGTGGCCGGTGCCGAGGTTGATGATCTCAGAACCGGTGTGATTTGCTGCATAGCCGCAGGCTTTGACATGCCCGCGGGCCAGGTCCACCACGTGAATGAAATCGCGTACGCCTGTTCCGTCCGGCGTCGGATAGTCATTGCCGAAGACGGACAGTTTTTCAAGTTCGCCGACGGCCACCTTTGCAATATACGGCATGAGATTATTGGGGATCCCCGCAGGATCTTCGCCAATCAGGCCGGAAGAATGCGCGCCGATCGGGTTGAAATAGCGCAGGAGAACCACGCTCCATTCCGGATCAGCCGCAGCCTGGCCTTCCAGGATTTTTTCGATCATGTATTTGGTCCAGCCGTAAGGATTGGTGCAGCCAACGGAGGGCATGTCTTCCCTGTACGGGACAACAGGCTGGTTTCCATAGACGGTGGCGGATGAGGAAAAAACGATTTTCTTCACACCGTGGGCCTGCATGGTTTCACAAAGGGTCAGGGTTGTGTCCAGATTATTACGGTAATACCGCAGCGGCTGTGCAACGCTTTCGCCGACAGCTTTCAGCCCGGCAAAATGAATTACGCAGTCAAAATCATTCTCACTGAAGATACGATCCATTGCCGCTTTATCGGCGACATCCGCTTCGTAATGCGGAACGGGACGGCCGACAATCTGCTCGATGCGCCGGATGGATTCAGCCGAGCTGTTGATATAGTTGTCAACGATGACAGGATCATGACCCGCATCACACAGCTCCACACAGGTATGGGATCCGATAAAACCGGCTCCGCCAGTGAGTAAAATCTTCATGGATCAGTCTCCTTTACAAAACAGGGGGATAAGTGCCGTTGTCGTGCAGTTTCTGCAATTCGGCGGCAACATATTCCTTGTCTTCTTTATAGGTTACGCCGAACCAGACAGCATCGGTGGACAGGACTTCCACCTTCAGGCCGGACGTGTGCATGAGCGCATCCACCAGCGCGGGCAGGAGGCATTCTTTTTTCAGCGGATCGCCGGTGTTGTCCTTCAGGAAGTCAGAAAGATACTTTGTTCCCGCATCGAAGAAGGAGGGATCAAAGCCCCACAAGTTCATGGATACAAGCGCGTCCGGATCCAGGATGACTCCATCCGGATTGTCGTGGATATCACGGATGGTGCCGTCCGGGAAAGGCAGGATGCTGAACGTTTCCGTCACCTTCACCAGATGGCCTGTATTGTCTGTGGTGCAGACGCCGCGCGTTACATGTCCGTGCTTCGAAACGGTATTCCTGAGATAATAGGCAACCATATACGCCTTGTTCTCTTCATTCTGCAGGCGATGGAGCGCGTCTGCCATCGCTATGAACGCATCCCGGCCGTAATAGTCATCCGCGTTGATCACAGCGAAGGGCTCATGGATCAGGTCTTTGGCGCACATTACCGCGTGCACGGTTCCATAGGGCTTGACACGGTCAGCCGGGGGAACGAAACCGCCGGGAAGGGAATCATATTCCTGGTATGCATATTCCACTTTCACTTTTTTCGCGATCTTATCGCCAATCATGGAACGGAAAAGCTCGTCCATGCTTTTGCGGATCACAAAAACAACTTTGTCAAACCCGGCTTGCACCGCGTCGTGAATGGAATACTCCATCAGGATCTCACCGTTGGGTCCGATTCTGTCTATCTGTTTATTTCCGCCATACCTTGAGCCGAGACCGGCTGCCATGATCAGAAGCGTTGTATTCATGACCTGTTTTCTCCTCTTTTTTTCTCTTTACTATTCGAACCGGGGCTTTTCTGGAACCCCTGGGTTGAATCTTTTTTAAGCAGGACGGTAAAAGTCCTGAGCAGCAGTTTTACATCCAGCCAGATGGAAAAGCTCTCGATATACATCATGTCGAGCATGAGCTTGTCTTCCGCTGAAGTATTGTAACGGCCTTCTATCTGCGCGTAGCCGGTCAGGCCTGCTTTCATTTTTTCACGGTATACAAAAGAAGGAAGGTTCATCTTGTAACGGGCGACGTTGGCCATCATCTCAGGCCGCGGGCCGACGAGGGACATATCGCCGATCAGAATATTGAAAAACTGAGGGATCTCATCCAGGCGATACCGGCGGAGAAAGGATCCTACTTTTGTGATCCGGGGGTCGTCCACCGCAACGGAGACCTGGACGTCTTCCAGTTCACTGTGCGGAGTCATGGTCCTGAATTTACGGATCGTGAAGGGACGGCCGGCTGCGGTCAGACGCGACTGACGGAAGATGACAGGGCCTCCGTCCTCAAGTTTGATGAGGAGAGAAATGATCAGGATGAAGGGAGAGAAAAAAACCAATGCCAGCAGTGAAAGAATGATATCGCCGCAACGCTTGGCAAAACGCTGGAATACGGTGGTCTTGTTGTATTCCATGGAGAGGAAGGCGGCATCGTCCACAATGGAAGGCCGGGCGTTGCAGAGCATGATCTCTTCCAGTTCGGCCTTGCACATGACATCCTTGCGGTCATCATAACAAATCTTCAGCAACGGGAACTTTGCGCCTTCCGGGACCTGTCCAAGGAAGATCACGTCAGCTTTCTCAATCCGGTTTTTCAGATCGGGGACATTATAAAGCACAACGTCGTCAACACGCCACTGGAGTTTATAGCGTCCGATCTTCGCCCGCAGGGCGTCCTCCTGGGAAGGAGAGCCGAGGATCAGCAGGCAGCTGCGGGGAGGAGTGAAGTGGAAATACAACTGATTGCCAATACGGACAAAAAGGACGATCACGATCACCTGAATGACATAACAGAGCAGAAGGCAAAGCAGGTCGGGACCGAAAAGAATGAGATGATCGTTATAATTATCGTTAACGTTCATGATCTCGAGCTGGAAGTAAGTGACCAGGTCGGTAACAGCAATGCCGGAGATCATGGCCGAGATCACGGGCTTGCTCTTTTTCCTGCCGACATCAAAACCGCCATACACGGCATGCATTGCCACAGCCATGGCGCCGAAGGTCAGCAGCGTGGTTGCAAGGGTACGGTTGATATAACGAAGGAAGAAGTTGGTAAGAGACATGCAGTAGAAAAATGCAAAACCAAGAATGATATACAACATGACCGACATGACACCGATCAGGATATCTGTTTTCGTCTGATGAAATGAGTGACTCCGTGATGGCAACCGGAACCCCTCCATTTCCCATAAAACTACATTATTTTATCACAGGGCGAAAACGAGTGTCAATGACAGGAAAAAGAGTTTACAAGAACGCGGCCCGATGATAAAATTATATATTGAGTTGTTGTATGCTTTTACAGCTTCTCGATCCTGTTTTTGATGATCACCGCACCCGCGGAAAGGAAAAAAACATGAAGCATAATGACCAGAATCAATCCCAGTTCGCCGGTTATCCCCAACAGAACGGATTTGCCCAGAATGCTTATCAGACAGGCACGCCGTACCAGGGATATCAGGCACCGCAGGGATATAGCCAGCAGGGATACGCCCAGCTGCAGGGCTATCCCGTGAACCAGGGATATCCGCAGGCTCCGGGTTACAGCCAGCCGCAGAGTTTTACCGGTTCCCGGATCTATCAGACGCCCCAGGTAACAGGCAGCCAGCCTGCTGCCGGTTCGCAAGACCAGTCTGCCGCCTATACAGGACAGGGTTCTTTTTCACAGAACGGATACACACAGCAGGGATATACACAGGCGTCCGGCGGATACCAGGGAGCGTCCTATGGTCCGGCCGGCGGATATCAGCAGGCAAACGGATACCAGCAGCCGGCAGCCCCCGGAACAAACGCATACGGATATCCTGCAGGGCAGGCGCCTGCCGGCAGTTATATTCCGCAGACCCCCTACAGCCAGGGATATACGTCACCCGGATACCAGCAGAGCGCTTATCCGCAGGGTTACAATGCCTATAACCAGATGGGAAGGACGCCCCAGATGCCGGTCAACCCACAGCCGGATATGAACGGACAGGTTCCGCTGAACGGCGGCGGCTATGTGCCGCAGCCCGTTCCTGTACGGAAAAAGCCTTTTGTCCTGACAGACGCTTACCTGCTGATTATCAGCGCGGTGATGCTTGGGATTTTCGCCCTTGGTATGTTTGTCCCGGGATTCAGTGCCGTGAAGTGGATTTTCCTGGCCCTTGCCACCGCAACGATCGCGCTGCTCTGGCTGAAGCCGATGACGGCAAGCAACAAGCGTCTGTGTTACACAATCGTGTTCGGACTGCTTGCGCTGATCACAGTCATCGGGCTTGTGACCGCAGGCGCGGGAAGCAGGCAGGCAGATCCAAAGCAGACAAACACCGATCCGGTGAATACAGCCGTTTCAGGCCAGACGAGCCAGAGCCAGAACAGCTCGAAACAACAGGAAGTGACGATCACTCCGTCTGTAACCTATACACCGGAACCGAACGCGGATTATGAGGTGATTCAGCGACTGAGGACCTTCTTTGAGTACTGGGCGCTTAACCGCCAGGACGATATGCTGACATTATGCGCGCCCTCATGGAAGAGCAAGGAGGAAAATCCGAAAAACTCGCTGTTCACATTGCTTCGCAACAGAACACCAAAGGATTACAAGGAGGAAAACATCTCCGGTACCAGCAATGATACCAGCCGGACTGTAACGATCACAGCCCTGATGGACCGGAACAACGGCAAGGATCCTGTGAAATACAGGATGAACATCATGATGCAGAAGGAAGCGGACGGACTGTGGTATGTGGATCCGAAGAGCCTGCTTTCATATGAAGACGCTGATACACCGGATCCGTCCATTACCAATACACCTGCGCCAACAGACGCACCGGTCGTATATCCCGATACGCCGCTGTATTACAATCCGGGCAAGGGCGAGTATTATCACCTGGACCAGAACTGCAAGCGTATTGCTGAAAAGTATCTGCCGCTGCAGGGTCATTTCAAGTACTCTCAGATCAACGATGAGCCTTACAAGAAACTGAAGCCCTGCGCGATCTGCGGCGCGCCGTACAGAGAATAATATGTACGAATCGATCGAAGCGCTCCGCATGAAACTTTCTCCGGTTGGATACGGCAGTTACCTGCTCGGCCTGTCAGGCGGAGCTGACAGCGTGGCTTTGCTGCTGATGCTGCTTCCGGCCATCCGGGACGGAAAGATGCATGTCGAAGCGGTCCATGTGAATCACGGCCTTCGCGGAACAGCGTCTGATGAGGATGAACGCTTCTGCAGCGCATTGTGCAAAAAGGAAGGTATTCCGTTATACACCTGCAACGCAGACCTGTCGGGCAGGACGGATGAGGCTTCTGCCCGGGAAGCAAGATACGCCGCATTCAGGAAAAGATATACGGAGTCCGGGGCTGACGCGCTGATCCTCGCGCATCACGCGGACGACCAGGCAGAAACGTTTCTGATGAGGCTGCTGCGGGGAGCGGGCCCGGACGGGCTTGCCTGTATGAAAGCGGACGAAACGGTCGGCCAGATGAGGATCCTGCGCCCAATGCTGATGATGCGGCGGGAGGAAATCCGGGCTGCACTCAGGGCTGACGGTATTCCCTGGCGGGAGGACGCGTCCAACCAGGATACGGCATACCTTCGGAACCGGATCAGGCAGGAACTGATTCCCATACTGACCGGCATTTCTGCCACAGCGGTTGAAAAGATCTGCAACGCGGCGGAACTGACCGGGGAGGACAACCTTGTACTGGGAATACAGGCCCGGGTGATCCTCGGGAAGATCTCAGACGGGGATGTACTTGACGCAGAAGCGCTTGCCGGTGAACCTGCTGCCCTGCAGCGGAGAATCTTACGGGCGTGGTGGCAGGAGCAGGGCCCCGTGCTGGACGAAAACGCCCTGAGCATGGCACAGACGAAAGCGTTTGAACAGCTGCTGAACCAATCAAGAGGGAAGATCAATCTTCCCGGAGGCATCCATGCTGTACGGGACGGAAAACATCTTTTCCTGACGGGGGCGGACTACGCAGTGCCCGAACCGGTTGCAGTCACAGGGAAAGAAAGCGTTTTCGGATCCTTCCGCCTGACAGAAACAGACTCCGAAGGAAACCCGGGGGACGGGAAAACCGCCCAGGAGGTACCGGCCGGATTTACCCGCGGATGCGTCATACGGACCCGTCAGCCGGGGGACCGAATCAGGCCGTTTGGCAGTTCAGGAAGCAGAAAACTCCAGGATTACCTGACGGACAGGCGGATCGCGGAACCGTTCCGGGACCGGATACCGCTTTTGTGCCGGGACGGGGAAGTACTCCTGGTCTGCGGCGTTGGCGCCGGCAATATCCCTCCGTGGGACCAGCGATCCAGTCCTGTGAGGCTGACCTGGCACGGAAAGACACCATGGAAAGAATAAAAAAGCGAGGAGAAAGATATGGAACAGAATGCCAGGATATACCAGGACCTGGACAGGATCCTGGTTACCAAGGAAGAGATTGACCGGAAGGTTAAAGAACTCGGACAGAAGATCACATCGGACTATGCCGGGAAAGAACCGGTCCTGGTATGCATCCTGAAAGGCGCGGTTATGTTCTTTTCAGATCTGATCCGCGAGATTGACCTGCCGCTGACGGCCGACTTCATGGCCATATCCAGCTATGGCAGCGCGACCAAAACCAGCGGCGTTGTGCGCGTATTGAAGGACCTGGACAAGGATATCCTCGGCAAAGACGTAATCATTGTTGAAGACATCGTGGACACCGGGGTGACGCTGAACTACCTGAAGAGCATGCTGGCCCACCGCGGTGCCGCCTCCATCCGGATTGCCGCGCTGCTGGACAAAACAGCGCGACGCACCGTCAAGGACCTGAAGGTGGATTATGTGTGCTTTGACATCCCGGATGCCTTTGTGGTAGGCTACGGGCTGGATTACGACCAGACCTACAGGAACCTGCCGGACATCGGTGTTCTTTCCCCGAAGGTCTATGAAGGAAAATGATCATCCGTAATGATGAAACAAGGAGGAAGCCTTTTTGAATAGGAAACCGTCCAGAGGCATAGTCGGATATGTCGTACTGCTTTCCACGCTACTGTTGATCGCACTCCTGCTGAACGGCGGACTGAACCAGACAGTGAGCCGCCGGATCGAGTATCCGCAGTTGCTGGAAAAGATCAAGAATGAGGAAGTCGGACGCGTCGCAATCCGGAACAATTCGCTGGTTGGCGTATACAAAACAACCATTGTCCGGGGCGAAGATTTTCCGGAACGGAACTACGATTTTGAAACAACGATCGGAGAAGATTTCCTCGAAACCGTACGTCAGATTGAAGCCAACAAAAAGGGCGTCGCACTGGACCAGATCACTGTGGACAAGCTGTCCTTTGACCTGGAATACCGTGCGCCTGTTGTCGTACCCTGGTGGTATGATTTCCTGCCATACCTGATCATGCTGGTCATCATGGCCGTCATCTGGTTTGTGATGATCCGTTCCCAGGCTGGCGGCGGCGGTAAGGTGATGAATTTCGGCAAAAGCCGTGCCCGCATGCAGGATCCGACAAAGAACAAGATCACTTTTGCCGACGTGGCCGGCGCGGATGAAGAAAAGGAAGAACTCCAGGAAATGGTCGACTTCCTGAAAAATCCGCGGAACTATACCGAACTGGGCGCAAGGATCCCGAAGGGTGTCCTGCTCGTGGGCCCTCCCGGCACAGGCAAAACGCTGCTTGCAAAAGCAGTGGCAGGTGAAGCCGGCGTCCCGTTCTTTTCCATCAGCGGCAGTGACTTTGTGGAGATGTTTGTCGGCGTCGGCGCCAGCCGTGTGCGCGACCTGTTTGACCAGGCAAAGAAAGTGGCGCCCGCAATCGTATTTATTGATGAAATCGACGCAGTCGGACGCCACCGCGGCGCCGGCCTCGGCGGCGGACACGATGAACGCGAGCAGACCCTTAACCAGCTTCTGGTTGAGATGGACGGTTTCGCCGTGAACGAAGGGATTATCGTGATGGCGGCCACAAACCGACGCGATATCCTGGATCCGGCGCTGATGCGCCCGGGTCGTTTTGACCGGCAGGTGACAGTGAATTATCCCGACCAGAACGGACGCGTTGCCATCCTGAAGGTACACAGCAAGGGAAAGACGCTGGACGAGCATGTAGACCTGGACAACATCGCAAAACGGATGCCGTACGCAACCGGCGCGGACCTGGAAAATGTGATGAACGAGGCGGCAATCCTTGCCGCGCGTGCACGCAAGAAAAAGATCGACCAGCAGCTGCTGATCGACGCGATCGCCCGTGTCCAGATGGGCCCGGAAAAGAAGAGCCACAAGGTTAATGAAAAAGACCGGAAAATGGTTGCCGTCCACGAAGGCGGACACGCGATCGTCGGGCATCTGCTTGAGGGCTGCGATGAGGTCCACCTGATCACGATCGTTCCCAGGGGCCAGGCTGCCGGACATACACTGGCGCTTCCCGCTGAAGAGCACGACAATATGAGCCGCAGCCAGCTGCTGGACCAGATCACAATGATGCTGGGCGGTCATGCCGCTGAGGAAATCGGACTTGGCGAGATCTATACCGGATCCTCCAGCGACCTGAAACGAGCAACTGAGATCTGCCGGAAAATGGTCACACAGTTCGGCATGAGTGACAATATCGGAACGATTTACCTGGGCAGCGACCAGGAGGTATTCGTCGGCATGGAATTCGGCCAGAGCCGTGAATACAGCGAAGAGATCGCGGCCAAGATTGACAGGGAAGTCGCTTCCATCCTGGCAAAGTGCTACGAGAACGCCAAGAAGATCCTGAGTGAGAACAAGGACAAGCTGGAATTGCTGGCCAACGCGCTGCTGGAACAGGAAACGCTGAACCGCGCCGAGTTTGTCTCCCTGATGGAAACCGGTATGCTGCCGGAAACATCAGCAGATGATAAACCGAGAACGACAGCTGAAATCCTTCAGCAGGAAAAGACGGATGAGCCCCGGGAGGAAGAGCTTCCGGAAGAAGTACCCGCAGCTGAAAACGAACATATACCGGAAGCATAACCGTACACAAACCACAGCATTACAAAAGGAAGGAGGAAGGCCTGATGGCAGGACAGCAGCAGAACCGCGGATACGCAGCAGGCAACGGAAACCAGATTCCGCAGCGCGTTGAAAACGCAGCCCAATCGATGGCCAACCAGCCTTACTCCGGCCCGAGAAGAGGTTATATCCCACCAGATACCGGCCGTATGGCGCGGACGCAGGACAGCTTTCATTCCGGAGAGAATCCGCAGCAATACTATCAGCCTCCTGTTACCGGCAACCAGAGGGGATTTGTCATGAACGGCGGACCGGTCAGTAAATCGCCGAAGAAAAAGCATACCGGGCTGATCGCTTTCTTTGTGATTCTGCTGCTGGCAGCGCTGGGAACAGGCGGGTATTTTGCCGCTACTTCCTATCTGAAAAACAAGGAGATCAGTGAAAAAACCGAACCCTATGAGGCACTCTTCTGCCCGGGCGTATATGTGGACGGGATCCATCTGGGCGGCATGACGCCGGAAGATGCCCTGAACGCTGTTCAGGAAAAGATTCAGCAGCGCCATGATGCCTGGAAAGTCCAGCTGGTCTATAACGGAGAGCAGATTGCAGAGATCAACGCGGATATGCTTGAGTTCAGCGTGGATCCGAGAGGTGTACTCAACGAAGCCTGGAAGCAGGGGCATACGGGCGATCCGGAGCAGCGATATAACGCGATGCTGCAACTGGAGCAGGAACCATATACGGCATATACAGCACAGCCCAGCGGCAATACGCAGGTCATCGATGAGAAACTGGCCGAGATTAAGGCACAGACAGATATACCGGCAAAAGACGCGGAGCTGATCGCGTTTGATCCGTCTCTTGCATATCCTTTCGACATCAGCGATGAGGCTTACGGTTACAGCCTGGATACAGAACCCATCAAAAAACGCCTTTACCAGATGGTCTCCACTATGGAGAGCGGCATGGTCAACCTGGTTCCGGAACGGCTTGAACCTGCTGTCCGGAAAGCAGACCTGATGCAGAAATATATGCTGCGTTCCTATGCTTCCACACCGATCGACAGGCATTCCACGGATGAACGGAACAACAATATCCGGCGTGCCTTCGAATTTATCAACGGATACAAACTGGAACCCGGGAAAACATTCAGTTTCAACAACGTTGTCGGTGAGCGGACAGCCGAAAACGGCTTTTTGCCCGCCATCGAATATGTTTACGGAGAACATGTTGAAGGATACGGCGGCGGCGTATGCCAGGCCAGTACCACTCTGTACCAGGCGGCTGTATGCGCAGGCCTTCAGGTTCTGAAGAGGGAACCGCATTCCGACAAGGTCAGCTATACAGACCTGGGCAAGGACGCGACGGTTTACTGGTACGGGAAACGGCGGATCGACCTGACATTCAGGAACAATACGGACAGCACAATCTATATCGTCGCGGCGGTCAAGCAGGATTCCACCAACAAGAAAAGGCTGAACGCGACGGTGGCGATTTACGGACTGGACATGGGTGACGTGAAATATGAGCTCGAGTCAGAGATCACTGAAACGATCCCGGCGCCGTTCAATCCGGTTTACAAGAAAGATACTAACGGCACCTATGTGACCTATAAAGACCAGCAGAAGAGTGTCAGCGCAGCCAAGGAAGGATACGTTGTCAAAAGCTACCTGGTGGAATATACCAGCGGCGTCCGGACGAACACGAAGCTGCTTTATACCGACAGATATGACGAAAAAGCAGAAGTGATCTATGTCGGTGTAAAGGACAGGAACTGAAGAAAAAGGTAAACAGAACGGCCTCCGGAATGAATCCGGAGGCCGTTTGAGTATCAGCAGGGGAATCAGGCTTTTCCGTCGCAGCCAAGCACGTCCACGATCTTGTGGGCGACCATGTCCTTGACCGCCTGGCGGGCAGGCTTGAGATACTGCCGGGGATCGAAATGATCCGGATGCTCCGCGAAGTACTTGCGGATCACGGCAGTCATGGCCAGGCGAATGTCAGAGTCGATGTTGATCTTGCAGACCGCGCTGCGCGCAGCCTGGCGGAGCTGTTCTTCCGGAATGCCGATGGCACCGGGCATGTTGCCGCCGTATTTATTGATCTCGGCAACAAATTCCTGGGGAACGGAAGAAGAACCATGCAGCACGATCGGGAAGCCAGGCAGCTGCTTGGCGCATTCTTCAAGCACGTCGAACCGGAGCTGGGGCTTGGTGCCGGGCTTGAACTTGTAGGCGCCGTGGCTGGTGCCGATGGCAATCGCCAGGGAGTCGCATCCGGTGCGGGTCGCAAAGTCGACCACTTCTTCGGGATGAGTGTACATAGCTTTGTCAGCTTCGACGGAAACTTCGTCCTCAACACCGGCGAGGGTGCCGAGTTCAGCCTCAACCACAACACCATGGTCATGGGCGTATTCGACGACCTTTTTGGTCAGGGCGATGTTTTCTTCGTAGGGCTTGGAGGAAGCATCGATCATGACGGAAGTAAACCCGCCGTCAATGCAGCTCTTGCAGAGTTCGAAGCTGTCGCCGTGGTCCAGGTGCAGGGCGATCGGGATTTCAGGATTTTCAATCACGGCCGCCTCTACCAGCTTGACCAGGTAGGTGTGGTTGGCATAGGCACGGGCGCCCTTGGAAACCTGCAGAATGACGGGAGCCTTGAGCTCGCCGGCGGCTTCTGTGATGCCCTGGATGATCTCCATGTTGTTGACGTTGAAAGCGCCGACGGCATATCCGCCATCATATGCCTTCTTAAACATTTCAGTGGTTGTTACGAGTGGCATGGAAAGGAACCCTCCTTCGTCTTTGATAAACGGATTATATCACAGGCCGGCAAGGATGAAAAGAAAAAATCCGTGAAAAAACGGTGACAGAAAAGGGAAAAAGAGGAACGGAAAGAATACGAAGGAAAGCCGAAAACAAGTTGCGAAAGAAAAATGAATAGGGTAAAATGTTCTGTATCCGTATATTTGGAGGAGAAGCTATGTATCCTATTGTAAAAAAATGTGTACTGAACGAAACCGTGACCCTGATGGAGATCAGGGCGCCGCTGGTGGCACGGAAAGCCATGCCCGGACAGTTCATCATTTTCCGGATCGATGAGGAAGGGGAGCGCGTCCCGCTGACCATTGCCGGCTATGACCGCGAAAAGGGTACCGTTACGATCATATTCCAGAAAGTCGGCTATACGACAGAAAAACTGGACACCCTGAACGAAGGAGACAGCCTGCTGGACTTTGTGGGACCGCTCGGCGAGCCCACAAAAACCGAAGGGATCCATCGCTGCGCCGTGATCGGCGGCGGACTGGGCGTCGCGATCGCCTATCCGCAGGCCAAAGCATTGCATGACGCAGGGGCAGAGGTTGACCTGATTGTCGGATTCCGGAATGAGCACCTGATTATCCTGAAGGATGAACTGCAGGCCGCCTGCACAAACCTGATCATCATGACAGATGATGGCAGCAACGGAAACAAAGGGTTTGTAACACAGGCACTGCAGAAGCAGCTGGATGCCGGAAGGGATTACGACACCGTGATCGCCATCGGGCCGCTACCGATGATGAAAGCCGTATGCGACATGACCCGGGAACCGAAAATCCGGACCATTGTCAGCATGAACCCGATCATGATCGACGGAACAGGCATGTGCGGCGGATGCCGGCTGACCGTAGGCGGAGAAACAAAGTTTGCCTGCGTTGACGGGCCGGACTTTGACGGACACCTGGTCGACTTTGACGAAGCAATGGCCCGCGGACGCATGTTCCGGCCGGAAGAAGCCAGGGCCAGGGAAAAACATCTTTGCAGGCTGACAGGGGAGGCGCGGTAACAATGGCGAACATGAGTCTTCAGAAGCATCCGATGCCTGAGCAGGACCCGCAGGTCCGTTCCGGCAATTTCAAAGAGGTAGCCCTCGGTTATACGGCGGATATTGCCGTGGATGAAGCGCAGCGCTGCCTGCACTGCAAAAACGCGCCTTGTGTGACCGGCTGCCCTGTAAATGTCCCGATCCCTGATTTCATCGACCGGATTAAGGAAGGGGATTTTACCGGCGCCTATCAGGTGATCCGCTCCCAGAACGCCCTGCCGGCGATCTGCGGCCGCGTCTGCCCACAGGAATCCCAGTGCGAGAGCAAGTGCGTGCGCGGGATCAAGGGCGAACCGGTCGGCATCGGGCGCCTGGAACGCTTTGCCGCCGATACCGCCATGGCACAGGGAGCAGCAAAGGCAGAAAAAGCTCCTGCATGCGGGAAACGCGCAGCTGTCATCGGCAGCGGCCCCGCGGGACTGACCTGCGCGGGCGAACTGGCCAAAGCCGGATGGGATGTTACCATTTATGAAGCGCTGCATACAGCCGGCGGTGTGCTGATGTACGGCATTCCCGAATTCCGCCTTCCCAAGGCACTCGTTGAGCGCGAGATCAGCAGCCTGAAGGATCTCGGCGTGAAGATCATTACCAACGCCGTAGCCGGGAAAGCCTTTACAGTGGACGAGCTGCTGGAGGAAGGCAACGACGCGGTGTTTATCGGCAGCGGCGCCGGACTCCCGAATTTTCAGAAGATCCCGGGCGAGAGCCTTTGCGGCGTTTATTCCGCGAATGAATTCCTGACCCGCCTGAACCTGATGAAAGCCTACACCTTCCCGGAGCACGATACGCCGGTCAAGATCGGCAGTCATGTGGCCGTGGTCGGCGGCGGCAACGTCGCTATGGACGCTGCCCGCTGCGCAAAGCGCCTCGGGGCAGAGGTCACCATTCTTTACCGCCGAAGCGAAGCGGAAATGCCGGCCCGTGCAGAGGAAGTGCATCACGCCAAGGAAGAGGGCATTCAGTTCCATATGCTGACCGCGCCGATCTCCATCGAGGGTGATGAGAACGGTTTTGTGAAGGCTATCCGGTGCATCGAGATGAAGCTCGGCGAGCCGGACGATCGCGGACGGAGGCGTCCCGTGCCGGTGGAGGGAAGCGAATACGAACTGCCGATGGAAACGGTTATCATCGCGATCGGCAACAGTCCGAATCCGCTGATCAAAAAGACGACGCCGGATCTGCCCACTGAACGCTGGGGCGGCATCCAGACCGATGATAACGGCAGGACCGGGAAAAAGAACGTATATGCCGGCGGCGACGCCGTTACCGGCGCGGCAACCGTTATCCTGGCCATGGGTGCCGGGAAGAAGGCGGCGGCAGCCATCCTGGAGGATCATCCCTGAGAAGCTGCCGGCAGAAAGGAACAGGAAGCATGTTCGGGTTTGATACAAAGTACGCCATGTTTGACATTACCCCGGTGGAAAACCAGTTCATCCTGGAATACCTGCCGGCGGCAAAGGGAGATTATGTCAAGGTCTACCTTTACGGTCTCATGCGCTGCTATCATCCCGAAGAAGACATGAACCTGGACCGGATGAGCCATGAACTGAACATGACCCGGGACGACGTGATCAACGCGTTCAGTTACTGGGAGAGGAGAAGGCTTGTCCGCCGTATCAGCGACAATCCGCCGAAGTGGCAGTATGTCAACATCAAACAGATCAGCACGGAAGGCGATATCGCTCCGGAACCGGATTATGCCGAGTTTGCCAATGCCCTGTATGAGGCATTCGATAAAGTTCGCCGCCTGCACGGCAGCGAACTGAACACCTGTTTTGAATGGCATGAAGACCTGAAGCTTCCTACTGAAGTGATCATCATGCTGCTCAATCATATGGTATCCGTCAAGGGAAAGAACTTCCGTATTTCAGACGCTGACAAGGTCGCGGCCCAGATGGCCGGCGAAGATGTCCGGACGGTGGAATCAGCTGAAGAATTCTTTTCCAGGGATGAGCAGGCTGCAGCCGGACTCAGGAAGATCCTGAAACTGCTCGGAAAAAAATACGCTCCTTCCGAAGCACAGGTCAATCTGTACCGGAAATGGACCCGGGACTGGGGTTTTTCCCAGGACGCGATTGAATCCGCAGTGGAACTGACGGCAAAAGGTGATCCGAGCATGGGTTATCTGGACGGAATCCTGAGCAGCCTGAAACAGGAGGGATCCGTTACTTCTTCCGGGATCCGGAATTCTTCCATGAAGGCTGAGCAATTCCGGGAAGTGCTGAAAGAACTGGGCAGGGGAGAGGTCAGCCAGAAAAACCTGAAAGTATACGATGAAATGCTGCAGATCTATCCCCAGGACGTGATCCTGATCGCGGCCCGGGAATGCGGGCATTCCGGCAAGGACGCGGAAGATACGCTTAAACTGCTTCAGGCATGGAAGGAAAAGGGACTGGAAACACGGAATGAAGTGGAAGCGTATGTACAGGCTTTCCACGACCAGACGGCCCTGATCCGGCAGTTGAAAAAGGCCTGGGGAACAGATGAGACCCGGATCAGCAAAACAGACCGGAGTCTGATCCGAAAATGGGAACAGGAACTGGGACTCAGCCGGGATGTGATCCTGGAAGCCGCCGGATACGCTTCGGAAGCAGACAGGCCGATGGCATATCTTGACAGCATACTGACAGACTATCAGGGCAAAGGGATCACCACGCCGGAACAGGTCCGGCTTGAGCATGAAAAGAACAGGGGAAGCAGGAAAAAAACAGGGAAAGTTCTGCCGGGCCAGGACTTTGCACAGCGGAGTTATGATGACGTTCCGGAAGAGATGATAAAGAACCTGGAAAACGAAGTCCGGGCCTTTATGAATGAAAACGGAGGAGAATCCGATGCGTGAGGATCTGCTGAAGGAACTGGAACAGGAATACGACCAGATCCGTTTCGCAAATGAGCGGGAAGAGCAGCGTCGCCGGGAACAGATTATGGCGGAACAGCCGGAGATCTACACGCTTGTACAGCAACGGGAAGAACTGGTTTTCGGCACACTGCACAATCTTCTCAAAGGGCCTGCGGACGCCGGAGACCTGGCAGCCCGAATGGAGGAACTGTCCGGCAGGATTCGTTCCAAACTTGAAGAAAAAGGCTTCCCGGCCGATTATCTTGCACCGGTTTACCGCTGCCCGGTCTGCAGGGATACCGGACGCACCGGAGAACCGGTAAAAGAACCCTGCACCTGCCTGAAAAAAGCCTATCAGAAAAAACTGCGGGAAAAGATCGGACTGGACAGCCAACGCAATGAAACGTTTGAGAGCTTTGACCTGAATGTCTTTCCGGAAGAAAATATTCCGGGTCAGTCTTTCAGCCAGCGCGAACTGATGAAGCTTCATCTGGCAACGTGCAAAAAATGGGCTGAGGAGTATCCGGAAAGCGCATACCGTGACCTTGTCCTGACAGGCAGCACCGGACTGGGCAAAACGTTCCTGCTTCACGCTATGGCTGACCGGCTGATCGAACGGGATGTGAACGTACTGCTCATAAGCGCTTACAGGATGCTCGATATCCTCCGGAAAAGTTATTTTGAAAACGATCAGGGGTCCGGGGAACTGCTCGATGCGGATGTGCTCATGATCGACGACCTGGGCAGTGAACCGCTGATGCAGAATGTCACGGTCGAACAGCTGTTTAACCTGCTGAACGAAAGGCAGAGCCGAAACCTGGCGACAGTAGTCTCCACAAATCTGGATATGGCAAAATTCCGTGAACGCTATACGGAACGGATCGCTTCCCGGCTGCGGGACAGCCGCTGCTGCAAAGTGCTGAACCTGCTGGGCAGGGATATCCGGATCGGAGGAAACCAGAAAGCATGAACATCCAGATCTACAACGGAAAAAAGAACTTCGACGCGCAGAAAGCCGAACGCTATTTCAAGGAACGGAGGATTCCGTTTCAGAACCTGGACCTGAAAAAGCACAGGCTTGGCGAGCGGGAGATCCGCCAGATGATTTCAGCGATCGGAATGCAGGAGCTAATCGATCGGGAAGATAAGAAAGTGAAAGAGCATCCGGCCTGTTATTACGACAGGGCAGAGCTGCTGATTCCGGCGATCCAGGAGAATCCCTGGCTGCTGAAGCTGCCGATTGTACGGAACGGCAGCCAGATGACGATCGGATACAAACCGGAAGTCTGGGAGAAATGGCAGTAAGGAGGATCTGGAATTGAAGATTCACGGACTGCAGAAAATGACGCTGCTCGATTTTCCGGGCAGGGTCGCATGTACGGTATTTTTCGGGGGCTGCGATATGCGCTGCCCTTTTTGCCATAATGCGGAACTTCTGGACGGATCGGCTCCGGCAGTCATGGAAGAGGAAGAACTGATCACATTCCTGAAAAAACGGCAGGGATTGCTTGACGGTGTCGCATTTACCGGCGGGGAACCTTTGCTGCAGAAGGATCTTCCCGAACTTACAAAACGGGTACGCGATCTCGGCTATCCGGTCAAACTGGACACGAACGGAACACATCCCGAACGGCTTGGAAGGATGATCCGGGAGGGCCTGGTTCAATATGTGGCAATGGATATCAAAAACAGCCCGGAACGCTATGCAGAGACGGCAGGACTGGAAAAACTGGATATGCAACCCATCCGCGAAAGCGCCTCGATGCTGCTGGGCGGGAATGTTGATTATGAATTCAGGACCACAACTGTCGCTGAGCTGCATGATGACAGCAGTTTTGAACAGATCGGGCGATGGATCCGCGGCGCAAAACGTTATTACCTGCAGCGGTTTACGGACCGGGATACTGTCCCGTTTGAAGGTCTTCACGCCCCGACGGAAGAGCAGATGAAACACTGGGCGGATATCTTACGCCCGGAAATCCCTGCGGTTGAGCTGCGGGGCGTCGACTGACAGCCGTACGGAACGGCAAAGGGGGCCATATGCTGATCGAGAACGGAATCATATTTACAGGCTACCGTTTTGTGAAGGGCCTTTCAGTCCGGCTGCAGAACGGGATCGTGACAGAGATCGGAGAAAAAACGGTCCCGGAGAACGGTGAGGGCCGGATTGATCTGGGTGGAGACTTCCTGCTCCCGGGCTTTGTGGACGTGCACATCCACGCGTTCCGCGGATCGGATACCATGCGCGGGGAAGCAGATCTCCGCAGGATGAGCCGGGAACTCGCAAAAGCCGGAACAGGCGCCTTCTGTCCGACAACAATGAGCGCGCCTGAATCTGAAACAAAGCTTGCGCTTGATGGCATACGAGCCGTGATGAACCGGCCGGAAAGAAACGGCGCCCGGGTGCTGGGCGCTCATATGGAAGCGCCGTTCCTGAGCGAAGGCAAGGCCGGCGCCCAGATGAAACAGTTTTTTGCTGATCCTGACTGGAATGCGCTCCTTCGCATGGCCGGTGATCCGTCCGTTATCCGGCTGATCACAATCGCTCCGGAACGAAACGGAAGCGAAGCGTTTATCCGGAAGGCCGTCGAGGCCGGAATACGGATCTCTCTCGGACATACGGAAGCGACAGCTGAACTGGTTCATGCTGCCGGCGACTGGGGAGCGGATCATATCACGCATACATTCAATGCCCAGACGCCGATCCATCACCGCAAGCCGGGTGTCCCGGGCGCCGCGCTTACCGATGACCGCTTCTATTGCGAGATGATCTGCGACGGGATCCACCTGCACGACGATATCGTCCGCCTGCTGATCCGCTGCAAGGGCATATCCCGTACCGTAGTCATCACGGACGCAATGGAAGCCGCCGGCTTACCGGAAGGCGAATACACGCTGGGTGGACAGAAGGTGACCGTTACAGACGGCGCGGCCAGACTGGAAGACCAGACGCTTGCCGGATCTGTCCTCACGATGCCGCAGGCGCTTTCAAACCTCATTACACGATACGGAACAGACCCGCTCACAGCCTGTTCCATGTGCATTTCAACGCCGGCAGAATCCATCGGCGAAGACGTGGCCGGACATATGGCGCCCGGAAGCCCCGGCGTATTGACCAGATGGACGCCGGAATGGCATATGAAGGGCGTTATCACGGAAAATGGTGAAAGTTGCCAAGTAACACCCTGAATGATATAATCTCAACCAATAAAGAGAGGTGACGCCGGTATGCGCAGCATGACGGGATGCGGCAGCGGAAAAGTCCAGCAGGACGGATGGGAAGTAACAGTCGACCTGAAGACGGTCAACCACCGATTCCTTGATATCGGTATGAGGCTTCCACGCAACCTGTCTTTCCTGGAGCAGACGGTTCGCGACTGCATCAGCAGGAAGATCAGCCGGGGACATGCGGATGTTTTCCTGACAGTCAAAAGGACGGACGCTTCCGCTGTGGATATCGAATGCGATGAAGACCTTGCGGGAAGATACCTGGAGGCCGCAAAACAGATCGCCGGGAAGACCGGAGTTCAGAACGACCTGACGGTGAGCCGCCTGATGAAAATGGAAGGCGTGCTGACGCTGAATGAACGGGAAATGGATGAAGAGCTGGTTTCCTCCATCTGCGCGGAAGCCACCGGGATCGCAGCAGCCCAGCTCGTTCAGATGCGCGAACGTGAAGGGGCTCACCTGAGGGAAGACCTGACAGTGCATCTTGACGCTGCTGACGCACTGAGGACAATGATCCTGAAACGCGCGCCGGCGGTAGTGGATGAATACAGGGAAAAGCTTGAAACCCGGCTGAAAAACCTGCTGACTGAGCCTGTGGAACCACAGCGGCTTGCCCAGGAGGTTGCGATCATCGCGGACCGATGCGCGATCGATGAGGAACTGGCACGCCTGGACAGTCATATCCGCCAGATGCGCAAATACCTGGAAAGTGAGAATGAGATTGGAAAAAAGATGGACTTCCTGATCCAGGAAATGAACCGGGAGGCCAACACTATCGGTTCCAAAGCTTCAGACGCTGCCATCGCACAGCATGTGGTGGACCTGAAGAGCGAAATCGAAAAACTGCGCGAACAGATTCAGAACGTGGAGTAACGGCTATGAAACTGGTTAACATCGGATACGGCAATATGCTTTCAGCTGAGAGGCTGGTAGCGGTCGTTTCACCGGATGCGGCGCCGATCCGCAGGATGATCCAGGACGCCAGGGATACCGGCAGGGTGATCGACGCAACCTGCGGCCACAAGACCCGCGCCGTGATTGTCACGGATTCGGAACATGTTATTCTTTCACCGCTGCTGCCTGAAACAGTGGCGGCCCGGATTGACGAACACAAAGGGACGGAGGAAGACGCATGAAAGAAACAAGAAAAGGGATGCTGCTGGTCATTTCGGGCCCTTCCGGCGCGGGAAAAGGCACGCTGGTCGCAAAGCTGCTGGAGAAAGATCCTTCATTCTGCTTCTCTGTCAGCGTGACGACCAGGGGACGGCGTGAAAATGAGATCGAAGATGTTCATTACCACTTTATTTCTGAAGAGGAATATGATAAACTGCTTGCCGAGGATGCGTTTATCGAGCACGCATGCGTCCACGGACACCGGTACGGCACGCTGAAATGCGAAGTGTACGACCGGATGGAAAAGGGACAGAACGTACTGCTCGATATTGATCCCCAGGGCGCCCGGGAGGTCATGGCCAAGGAAAAGGACTGCGTCAGCGTGTTCATCCTTCCCCCGAGCTATCATGACCTGAAGGTAAGGCTTCATACCCGGAACACCGAGAACGAGGAAGAAATCCAGCGCAGACTGAACAACGCCAGGGGAGAGATCCGGCAGATGGACCGATACCGGTATCTGATCGTGAATGACAACCTTGAACTGGCATTTGAACAGCTTTCTGCAATCGTGAGGGCGGAAAAACAGAACACTGTCCGCTATTTTCCTGAAATTGAGGAATGAACAGAGAACACCTGAGGAGGAAAAGAAATGTCTATTGTGGATCCGAGCGTACTTGAACTGCTGAATCATGCGGACAGCCGCTATACCCTGGTGGTGGAAGCGAGCAAACGCGGCCGCGAGATCGTAAACGGCGCACTGCCGATGATCGACGCGGAGGGCATGAAACCGCTGAAGACCGCCGTTGAGGAGATCAACCGCGGACTGCTGACCTACGAAAACCCGGTTGAGCAGGAGGAGCAGAACTGAGATGGATCTGACCGGCAGAAAGATCGTGCTGGGAGTAACGGGAGGCATTGCAGCGTATAAAAGCGCGGAGCTTGTCTCCCGTTTGCGTCATCTGGGCGCGGAAGTCCATGTGATCATGACCCGCAACGCGACGGAATTTATTTCCCCGCTGACATTTCAGACGCTTTCGGCAAACCAGGTCGTAACGGATACCTTTCAGGCGCCGGAATACTGGAATGTGGAGCATGTGGCCCTGGCAAAACTGGCGGAGGTCTTTGTGATCGCGCCTGCAACCGCCAACGTCCTGGCCAAGATGGCCGCAGGAATCGCGGACGATATGCTTTCCACCACTGTGCTGGCCACCAAAGCGCCTGTACTTGTCGCACCGGCCATGAATACAGGCATGTGGACTGCCGATGCCACCCGCGCCAATGTGAGTACTTTGCGGGAGCGAGGCGTTCTCTTTGTCGGACCGGACAGCGGGATGCTTGCCTGCGGGGATGAAGGCGCAGGGCGTATGAGCGAACCGGAGGCAATCGCAGCAGAAATCTGCAGTATCCTGAACCGGAAAATAGATCTGGCAGGCCTGAAGGTGCTGGTCACAGCCGGCGCGACAAGGGAGAGGATTGATCCCGTCCGGTTTATCACCAATGACTCAAGCGGCAGGATGGGATTTGCCATCGCCGAAGCTGCCAGGGACAGGGGAGCGGATGTGACCGCTGTCTGCGGCAGCGTTTCCGTGCCGGTTCCGGAAGGGGTCCGGATCATCCGGATCGAATCAGCACAGAATCTGTATGACGTGATGATGCATGAAGCACCGGAGCAGGATATCATCATCCAGGCCGCCGCCGTGTGCGATTACCGTGTTGAACAGCAGAGCGGCACCAAGATCAAAAAAGCGGGAGGGCAGCCGCTGACCCTTTCCCTGACTGAAAATCCTGATATCGCCATGGCGGTCGGCAAGATCAGGAGAGAAGGCCAGACGCTGGTCGGATTTGCAGCTGAAACGGATCATGTGCAGAAGAATGCCGTTTCCAAGCTGAAGAAAAAGAATCTCGATATGATCGTTGCCAACGACGTGACTGTTCCGGGCGCAGGTTTCAATGTGGATACCAATATAGCCACACTGATCACGAAGGAAGGATCTGATGCCCAGCCGCTTCAGACAAAGCGCCAGCTGGCGGATGTGATCCTTGATAAAATCCTGGAAATAAGGGTATAGCAAACCGCGGCAGCTAATGCTGCCGCGGTTTGTCTGCAAGGTTCAGTCCGCGACCGTCTGGTCGAACGGAAGATCCAGCGTGTTCGTGCCGTCATTCCAGAGACGATCCAGTCCGTAGAATGCACGCTCGTCCCTGTGGAAAAGATGGACGATGACATGGCCGTAATCAAGGATCACCCAGCGTCCTTCACGGCGCCCTTCACTCCTGCGAAGATCAAGTCCTTCCTTTGCCATCATCTCATCCACGGCATCCGCAAGGGAAGAGACCTGGTTGTCGGTCCGGCCTGAGGCAATGACCATATGATCGCACAGAACGGTGAGATGGGAGACGTTGAGGACAACAATATCCTGTGCTTTACGGTCATAGAGCAAACGGGCGAGACGAAGAACGGTTTCCTGATCCTGCATATGTTTTCCTCCAATTGATTTATTTCAGGGCTTGCAGCCCGGTCCGGCGGTCATTTCGATCCGGTCAGGCTCCTGAGCCAGCGGATCGTATTTTTTGTTCGGGGATGAAGGTATTTGCCACGGGATACTACATATCTCGCGGTGACTTCCAGTGAAAGAAGGAGTGCCCGCTCAAGGGATTTTTCCGAAAGCGCACGGACTTTATCGAGCGAGGGATAGCTCCGGCGCAGCGGTTCGATCGAATCGGCCAGGCATACGCACATGGCCAGGCGGGACATTCCGGCGCAGCCGGTGTTATGGTATCTGATCGCCTCCAGAACAGCAGGGTCATTCATGCCGTATTTATCCTGCGCAACCTGTGCGCCGACGAGCGAATGAAGCAACGCGCCGCTTTCCAGGAAAGCAGGATCATCCGTCAGGGCATGTTCTGCCGCAATCCGCCGCATTTCTTTCATTGAATAATACTTTGCACAATCATGAAGCAGGCCGGCCTGTTCCGCCCGAAGCGGATCAACGCCATGGATCGCGGCCAGCTTTGAAGCAGTCAGCGCAACGCTCAGTGAATGAGCGAAACGGCCCGGTTTGAGTGCGGCAAACAGCTGATCGATCCACGTATCTATTCCATCAAGCCTTCCGGACAATCCGTATAGTCCTTTGCAACGGCAGTATTCCTGTACCGGTACCGGCAGATCCTCCGGTATCTTTCCGGAAGCAAGCGCTGTACGGACCGCAGTGGAGGAGACGGGGACGGGGTTCATGGCAACGGAACGGAAACGTCCGCCCATGGAAACAAGTCTTCTCAGTTCGGAGGCATACTCCTCCGGTTTCAGTCCATCCTGCCGCGGACAGACCAGGAAGGTGCACAGGGGGAGAACTTCTTCGGCACGGTACCAGGAGCGGAGCTGCATCAGCGTATCAGCGCCGATCACATAAAAAAGCTCCGCTTCGGGAAACTGTCTAATTAATTCCGTCAGCGTGTCGTATGTATAAATCCTGCCGGAACGGTCTATCTCTAGGCGGCAGGGAGTCAGCCTTTCATCGGAGGCGCAGGCGGCAACGACCATCTTCCAGCGGTCTTCAGCCGGCGCGCCGCAGGATTTATGCGGAGGCTGGCCGGAAGGAAGCACAAGCAGCCGGTCAAAGTATCCCGAGTCAAGGACGCTCAGCCCCATACAGAGGTGACCATTGTGTACAGGGTCAAAGGTCCCGCCCAGAATACCGATACGCTGCTTGGACAAAGGTGATATCCTCCTGTTTGCTGTCCGGAATATTATAATCGAAATCGAAAAGATAGGGAAGATGTTTTCTAAAGAAAATTAAAGGAAAAGCTTGCTTTTTCATTTTCGTCGTGATATTATTTCATGCGATGGTTTTTTAAGGATCCTAAGGGGAGGTGAACCGAGTTGCCGAACATCCAGTCCGCCAAGAAGCGCGTTAAGGTCAGCGA
>JAEEGL011209690.1_pt1 | contig 24570 bp, 24 predicted proteins | sample 9134231 | NCBI WGS metagenome assembly JAEEGL01 (sample SAMN16246548, study PRJNA631951) | gut metagenome | biome: gut microbiome; feature: rumen; material: fiber-attached | host: Bos | place: Iran: Karaj | collected 2018-10
AACTGGCTCAAACGGTAAAGCATCTCATTCCATGTCTCGCCTTCTTTCTTAGGTACTGTAGGCATATAATCTGCATCCGTAGGAACCTCCTCTTTACCAAACGGAAGATTCCACGTCAGCGCACCACCTTCCGCAGTGGTGAAGTTCTTCACCGCATGAAAACTGAAAGATGAGAAGTCCGCAATCTCACCCGCCATCTTACCTTTACGCGAAGCGCCAAATGAATGCGCACAGTCCGCAGACACCACAATTCTACCAATCTTCGCCTGCAAAGCATTGTTAGGCTTAAACAAGCCTTTCTTTGCCTCTACAATCTCGAACACACGGTCATAGTCTGCCACAATACCTCCCAGATCCACAGGTGCAATCACCTTTGTCTTCTCCGTGATGGCAGCAGCCAACTTGTCGTAGTCCATCTCCACATTGTCCTTCTGGCTATCCACCAGCACCAGCTTGCAACCCACGTGCTGAGTTACCGATGCCGTTGCCGTGTACGTATATGCCGGTACTATCACCTCATCATCCGGCTGAATATCCAGCAGGTGCAGCACCATCTCCAGAGCTGCTGTTGCCGAGTTCAGACATACCGTCTTGTCCGTGTGTACATATTCCGAAATCTGGCTTTCCAACTTCTTTGTACGAGGACCAGTAGTAATCCAACCCGAGAGAATAGCCTCACGCACCTCTTTAGCCTCTGCCTCCGTCATGTCAGGAGGCGAAAAAGGAATATTCCTAAGTTTCATGTTCATAATTCTATAACTCTATGTTTTTATTTTCTAATTCAATAATATAGGTCTCTTCATATTCCAAGTTACGGGATACCTTTTGTCCGCAGTTCTGTGAGTCCCGTTGCTATCTCATCCATAGCAACGCTTCCGCCCCAATAGCGGAATACATATTCAGGCGTTACGCACCCGAAATCCATACTGCAACTCCGGGCTTCGTTCTCAACAAATTCCTTTAGCCTTTCAGAAATAGTCATATCTGAATTTTCTGTGAAATCTATGTGCCCAAATAGTTAGCGTTAAGGTTAACGTTATCGTTGAAGGCGCAAAACGCCTTCTTCCTCATGCGTCACGAACGGCCCCTCCTTGCATTCAAAGAATACACTTCCAGACTCCAAGCATTCCACATTATGCCAAACTCCCTTGGGGATATCCACCCCATAGAGTCCTTCCTCTGGGCAGAGAATAACGCTCTCTATCACTGTACCATCATCATTGTAGGTATTCACTCTTACTCTACCTCGAAGTAGCACAAACGACTCGTCTTTCGTCGGATGACGATGTATCTCAACCTTCGTTCCTGGCTCTACGGCATTGAGGAAGCGATGGCATTTATCATCCAAAGAGCCGTGAAAGTTATAGTTCATCCTTAGCCTCGGTGTTTCTTTAGCCTCAGAAGATATTTTATCTAATAATGTAGTATCAATGATCTTCATCGTTTAGTTATCGTTAACGTCAACGCTCCTTCACGATTACCCAGAATGTCTTGAAGATCAAACCAAGGTCATAGAAGAAGCTATGCTTCTCCACATACTCCAGATATAGTTTAATTTTCTCCTGCATAATGACCTCGATATAGTATTTCTCTGGGTCTTCTGCCTTTTCCATCAATTCATTCTCATTGCGGAACTTGATAGAGGCTGGGTCTGTGATTCCTGGACGAACATCCAGCACGTGAATCTGCTCAGGAGTCCAGTAGTCCACATAGTGACGCACTTCTGGACGAGGTCCAACCAATGACATGTCGCCTAAGAACACATTGATGAGCTGTGGCAGTTCATCCAACTTGAACTTACGAATCCAATACCCTGACTTTGTCACACGTGGGTCTCTTCCACCAATAGTCACAAGACTACCTTTATCAGCCCCTACTCTCATAGAGCGGAACTTAAAGATACGAAAGTCTTTATTGTATCTACCCACACGCACCTGCCTGTAAAACACCGGTCCTTTGCTATCCAGCTTTATCCAGAGAGCAAGTATTAAGAATAACGGACTTAAAACAATGAGCCCCAACCCGCTCGCTATTATGTCAAATAAACGTTTCATAAAACAGCTGTCCTACCTTGCATCAAACAACGTACTTCTTTACAAAGAACATTTTCTTGTAAGCATTTCCAAACACATTCATGATTACCCAGAACGTTGCTGCGACAGGATTCATTTCCTCCGCCACACGGAACAACGGATAATGTGCCCAAATACGTTGCCATAACGGTTTGGGGGTTATTGAATTAGCACGACGACGGTATTTGCCAAGACTTTCAGGCAACAGATAACAGTCTGCTTTTCTAATTACCTTCAGCCACATAGCAGTATCATTATTCTTCTTGATGTCATTAATTTGCATCAGACCTATCTTCTGGGCATCATACATCACGGAGAGACATCCTGGCCAGCAACAAGCAAACATATCGAACTTACTTACATGCTTTTTGCCACTCACCTTAACTCCAAGCTCATTATCTTGCTCATCAATCTCCACATACTCATGATAAGAGAATACATAGTTGTTCTCCTCCATAAACTTGATTTGTCTTTCAAGTTTAGTTGGCTCCCATAGGTCATCACTGTCCAAAAAAGCTATCCAGCGCCCTTTGGCATTTCTCAAAGCAGTATTGCGAGTAACCGCGGCTCCGCTATTCGTTGAATTCTGGTAAAAGCTAATTCTATCATCCTCTTTCTTGAAATCCAATACCGTAACGACCGTTCCATCGTTAGAACAGTCATCCACAATAACCAACTCCCAATCCTTATATGTTTGGGCTTGAACGCTTTTAATACTTTCTGCTATAAACCGCCCACATTTAAATGTTGGCATAATTACTGATACCAAACCGTTTGACATTACTTCTTGTTCATAATTACATTAAGTTTTTTTGACGTCTTAATATCTTCAGAAAAAAGAGAAAAACTTTTATTCTCTTCATTAACCACATTAAGACCGGATATATTTATTTCTTCAATATGATCAAATGACCCTTTGTATTTATTAGCCCCAGTTTGAATCAAATACCACCTTTTTACATCATCATCTAAATAAACCACACAATTAGTGATAGAAATATTGGGAAGGCATTTTTGAGACAATTCCTTTCTTGAATTCATTTTGTCGGGAACACCAGATAAAGTCATCAAATAATTATGATTATTATCTAAATAAAACACGCACTTATCCCATATGAGATCAAATGCAGTATAAGCATTATATGACGACTCCATTAAGAAGGGAACGCATTTATTAAATGTACAGTTTTTAAAAATGACAGTACCATACATTGATGAGAACTGATTATATAAATCTGAAAAAAGACAATCCTTTGCAATAATGTCGCGACCGTAGCAATGAATATCAAATCTATTTATATCACATTTTTGTATTAAAACTTTGTTAAGATTGAAATTACCGAAACCCCCCCATTTCGCATGAGCATCTATACGGCACAAATTTAAGTCATATATATTGTCCAGTTTAAACGCATAACCATATTTGCGTTTTTGAGAATATGTTCCTTCTATAATAACATTATCTATGCTTATCTTTGCAGAATTATAGATTTGAATAGCAGCATCCCCAGATTTTACATTATCATTTGGCGTTTTAATTCTAATATTTGTGATATCAAAATTATATTGCCCATTCATTGAAAAGAGATAAGTCTTATACTTCGATTCATCTCTTCTAATGAATGTAAGATTTTTTAAGGTTTTTTTCTCACTAGTTACATGCCTATATTGGATAAGAGGACTTGATGTTGCATTATTATAAGGCGCAATAGTTGTATTTAATGCTTTACCCTTTTTAAAAACAACAATATCTTTTCTTATTGCGCCATAGTCATATCCACTTCTTTTTGCCACCCATGGATTTTTATCTTCATATAACAACAAAACAACTCCTTTTTTACTTAATTCTTTGCATTGTTGTATTTCAGCTCCCTTTTGGGCAAAATCTAAGAACTGTGGTCCCTTTTCGAACAAAGAATAATCTTGTGAATTATTAATAACTTCTATAACGCAATTTGCGAAATCAACATAGTCTGGCAAAAGGATGCTTTTTGCTTTTTCCGGAACCTCCAATTTTAGTGTATCGATACCTTCATAGCATACGCCTTTGTTCGAAAGGACCGCATCATTATGGCATCTTAATAGAATATTATAGCGTTCCTTACCATCTCTAGCATCCTTGATTCCGTAACTTAACGGATTCAAGCACGGAGTGCAGCCATAAGTTGTACTATTGAATAAAATAAAGATGATAATAAGTACTACTATGTACCTATATGAGAAATTAATCATACCAGGAGTCTCTCTATTCTTTCAAATAGTTCAACATTATAATTAAGTGTTTCCGACTTATCAATCTTTTTAATATTGTATATTCGTGATTTTATCGAATCAAGACTTAAATCATTTATGAAATCAACTACTTCATGTTCATCCATTGCATTAATGCTATAACCGATGCCTAAACGCTCTACCTTCTCCGAAAGAAAGGTATTCTTACTTACAATAATAGGCGTTTCGAAATAAATACTTTCATATATTTTATTCGGTTCTGCATACCTTACATTTTCAAACTTTACATCATATGTGGCAAGGACTAAATCTATAGAAGAATATATTTGCGGTAGGTCTACTGGATTTTTAAAAAAACCATGGAATTCACAATTCTTGTATTTTGATAGTCGATTGAAATTTTCCGGAACAGGGCCTCCATAAATATGAAAAACATATTGGGGAAAGTTAGAGCAGTATTTATCTATAAAATTATATACGGAATCAAATCTTGGTCCGCCAACAAAACCTATTGATAAATGCTTTTTGTCGAAATCCCTCTTCTGAACACCATCAATCTCTATAATGGATGGATTTAATTTATTCTCAACCAAGCAAACATTATTAGGGCAAATACCTTTAAAATGGAAATTAATAAAACCTTGTGACGTTGAAATTGTTAATAAAGACTTTTTAATAATACGTTTATCTACAATCTCAAGAAAATATTTAAGCTTACCTAAATAAGTATGCGTTAAATCACATTCTTCATAGATATATTCAAGTTTTGGATTAATACAGTGAAAGACCATAGCTAAATCCAGACTCGTTAGATAGAAAACAGCCGAAGAATCCTTATATTTTCTACCTATTTTTTTAAATTGCTTAATGTATAGTTTAAGTCTAGACTTATAACTCTCATCTTCCAACAATCCCAATGTTTCTAACTTATATGGAATGTCTATAGTTTTATTGTTTCCTTTACGTTCAAAACCATATACTTCTACCGGTATATTATGATTAGCGAATTCCATTATTCTGTTCCTATAATGAGAATCGCTTAAAGAAACCAAAATAAATACGACTGTTTTCATTGACCCAATTTGTAAAAATATATCAATTAGAAGTTGGAATTACATCTGATATTGAGACGAATCTATCTCCTTGGCTCAAGTGTTTTTTTACAAAACTTTCAAAATATTCAAGAGATCCCGGTGATACGTTTTTGGGATGTGAGATAATAGTTGCATGTCCAATCTGACGATAAGACTCTATAATTTCATCTAAGAACTTATAAGTCTGAAAATCAAATGTTGCAGAAACCCGCATAGGACGGCCAAAAGCTTTTATTATCTTTACAATCAGATCTCTGTATATTCTTTTTTTTTCATCACCCCCATCCCCATAATTCTTTGTAATCCCCTTCATACGCTCTCTTTTAAGTTTCATATACTTAAAGAAATTGTATTGTTTTGTAGATATAGGCACTTCAATAAACCGACCATCTATATCCGGACTCAAGAGATTTGTGAAAAAATAAGGAACTTCAGGCAAACCCCTATAATCATAGTTGTGAGTTTTAGTCTTATAGTGTGCCCCCGTTAGTACTGAAGAATCATGTTTAATTCCATTGGTTATAAAACAATCTTTATAGTTAAAGTCTTGCAAAGAATACCCCCCAGCTCTATAAGCAGATGTTTTATAGCCAACTATTTCATCTAGTATTTGTTTTGAATCACAAAATTTTTTAACAGCTTCATCTTCTGGCATATCGGATAGCTTATAATGATCCCAGTCCATAATCCATTGTTCCCCATTATAAGTACAATAATACCATTGAGGGTGGAGATGAAGTTGAATGTCAATTCCAGCATCTACCATTTTTTTTAAATTATCCTCAACCATGCTATAGTCTATTTTTAGTTGTGGATACGTCCCCATTTTTTCTTTTAAAACATAAAGGTAAGCGGCATCAACAAAAACAGTCATCGTTATATTATTCCTTTTACAAATATCTATGATAATGTTTGAAGGATTAATCAACGAATTCTGCACAGTCCCCACGTAATCGTTTAAAAACAGCTCATAATCTAACGTCACAAGGATATCCATAATTCACGAAACTTTATTGTATACTATTACGCGTCCTCTTTTTTAATATTATTCAAAATCGAAGGCCAGTCTAGACTATCATATTCCCTTTCTCCAAACAACGAACTCCAATCAGTTATACGCCCCACATCATTAGCGTTTTCATAACCTGGAATAACGACAGCACATTTAATTTCAGGATAATTCTTATGAACAATGGCAATTTTATTTTTGAAAGGTAATGAATCAAACTCTTTCAAATTATCGTACGTGCAACCGTCTCTTTCAACTAATACTATAAGCAGATTATTGTAATCAACCCTTTGAGCTCTCTTTATCCACGCCTGTTTACCTTCTTCAAATGTTTTATAATGCATAAAATTAATTTTGCATCCATTCACAACTCCAGCTGGGAAATAACGCCCAGACGCTATTTCCGTAACATCTGCCTGTAAATTATTTCTCAAATCTTTTAGAAGTCTTATAAAATCATCCGGTAAAATAAACAAATTTACAGTTGGAGATAACTGTGGCTGAAGAAAATCATGCGTCACCATACCACCTATACAATTATTTGATATGATGCTAAAATTACTATTTTTCAACCTTTGTCTTTGTTCTCTTAAACGAACATTCCTACTCCACCATCTAAACCTGTCAATAGGATTTTTCGTGTGGGGGGGCGTAAATGATTTAGATTTCATTATTTAAAAGTTTATTTATAATTTCAATCCATCTTTTTTCCCATAAATCATATGAGAACGCTTTTTCTACTATCTCTTTTGCGTTGTTAGCAATTTGTTTTCTTTTATTCTCATCAGTTATTAAATCAACTAACGCCTCATATAATGAAGAAGCCTCCGGTGAGACCATTAATCCATTATACTGATCAATAACAATATTTGTCATACCTCCTACATTAGTGCAGATAGTTGCACAACCTGCCGCCATTGCTTCCAATAAAGACAAAGAAGTTCCTTCCGACCCGATTGTAGGCACAACAGCAATATCCTTATCCTTATGTATTTCAAGGGATTCATCAGAAGTATACTTTATAAAAGAAACATTAGAATAGTTGTCTAATTCCTTGTGTAAAAAGTCTTCGTCTGGCCCTTCTCCTGCAATTGTTACATGAACAGTGTAAAATTTCTCTACTATACTTTTTATTGCTTCAGCAAATATTCTTGTTCCTCTGTACCATTGCAGTCTTCTTGCAAAAATTATATTAATACCATCATGGTTTAATCTTTCATTATTTTGCGTTGTTTTGGAAAAATTAGGAATTACAACACAACATACATCGCGATGTGATACTTGAGTACGATACCAATTTAGGTAATTATAATCTACACATACAGTTACATTTGTATATGAAACATAACGAATCCTTAAATAAGACTTTATAGCCTGAACTAATGAGTATTTGATATTTGATAACTTAGAAGGATTCTTTTGAGTGGGAATATCCCAGCTAACTCCGTGTTGAATTGCAATACTTTTATTATTTGGTGTCGGGAAAGCTAATTCTTCTGTAGCAAATAAGAACAAATCACCAGGCTGTGATAAAGATAGGCTTTTTTTCTTTAGAGCCTTATTCCTATTTGTTACTCTTCTAATTCCACGAACATCGACACCATATATAGTAACTCCCTCAAAACACTCGCAGTAATCTTTATCTGCATATTGTACAATTATGGGCTTGAGATTAGATTTATTTGCTACTGTAAGGATATTATAAATATATGTTTGAATACCACCAATAGAATACCCTCCCTTTTGAGGATCAAAAAATCTCTGACAAAGAATAATTATTTTTCTCATTTCTCGTATATCTTTATTTTAACCAAATCAATAGCCAAATTGAAATAAACTATTCGATATATTCTATTTGTAATGATAGTACCAAACTTAAAGAAATAGCCCTTCAACTTACGCCCAGATTCTATCAATTTCGTAGCTTTTGTGATGCTCTCATTCCCTTTATGCATTAAAGCATTATCAATTGCTTCATCCTTAATATATTTTTTGAGATAATCAATATAATTGGATTCGGAATAATCATCCTCTCCATTCATAATTCTTTTCACATACAACTTCCTTATATATTGTTTCGTAAATTGCTGCTTTACAAGATGCTTAATGGTAATACTGCTTTCCCTTACTCTATACTTTAAAACACAACGGTTAACCATTACCATCTTTGCTCCTAGATGATGCATTCTTAGCCAAAGATCATAATCTTGAGTACACGGAAAATTTCTATACATTCCTGCTTTATTAAAGATTTCCTTAGTCATAATAACAGTTGGGTGATGTATAGTTGATTTTAATGGCAACATCAATGATAATGTATTTTCGTCAAAATACTCGCTAAGTTCTCCATCGTATAATAATCCACCATTTTCATCAATTTTAATATATCTTCCGCAAACAAAATCATAACCTTTATCTAACAAATATGGAATTTGATCCTCAAACCTTGTGGTCTCTGCTATATCATCTGCATCCATCCTTGCTAATATATCAGTTTTCGATTCTTTTGCGGCCTCGTTCATTGACAAGGCTAACCCCATATTGTGGTCATTCTTTATAATTCTAATTCTCGAATCTAGTTTTTCTACCCTTGAAAGAATCCCTTCGTAAACTAGGCTATTGGGATTATCATTAACAATTAATAATTCCCACTCCTTATATGTTTGGTTTATAATAGACCAAACTGACTCCAAAATCTCATTCTCTGTCTCATTATAAACACTCATCAAGACAGATACCGTTGGTTTAAATGTATCCATATAGCTTTTCTTTATGGCTTGCCCGAGAAAAAACTTCAAGAATAATCAAAGGCCACCAGAAAGTCAATCCTACGAGGCCGTTTTGAAACATAATCGGTACATACATACCAACCATCATAAAATAGATTAGTTTACGGTCTTCCTTTTTAGTTCTTTTTATTATTCGTACTAATATGACAATTAGAAGCAATAAACCAACTATACCTTGTTCATACAGGAACTGGAGCATCACATTATGAATGTTATCAACCTTAAGTCCTAATTTTGCCGTAAAAGCAGTTGTACCCCCAAGTCCCATACCAAGTATCGGATGTTTAGTAAATTGCTCATAGTTGCTACTCCACATTTCAAGTCTAAGTACATCTTCGAAAGAGTCTTCTCCAGAGAAACGACTAGAAATTGCAGTGGGCACATAGATTGTAAAAATATAGAACCCTATAAGACCAATTATCAAAATTACTAGGAGAGACTTGAAATTCCTCTTAATAATTGCATCGTATATTACAATAAAGCCAATACATAAAACAATTGTTAGAACAGCTGCTCTTGTTCCTGTTAGCATTGTACCTGTAACATGGATAGCAAATAACACAGAATAAATCAATATATGTTTTTTAACACTCATTAATCGATACAGGATGAAGCAACAAGAAAGAATAATTACTGAATTAACATAATTGGGATTTTTCTCTAAACCTGTTATTCCTATAGAGTATCTATTTTGCCCATGTTCAAATCCGAAGAGCCAGCTGAGAATGATAAGAATCGCACATATAAGACCATATATTATGTAAAAATTTACGAAAGATTTCAATTGTGGAACTCTAAAATCACATGAAGCGAATAAAAGCGTCAATATTATGAAGAATAGATACGTAATCAGCGTTCTTTCTGGCGCTATATAACTAGAAAAAACAGTAGAAATCACAGCTAAACCCCAAATGGCAAAATAAAATACGCACTCCTTGGGGAAACTCTGCAATTTGTAAATATGATATAAAAACAATAAAGAAAAAACTATAGCTACATCGCGAAAAGAGGGCTCGTCAGGAACTGGCGAAAAAACCGCAACCAATGCCAAAAGACACAGTAAAAATACAATATAACGGTTTTTCTTCTTATCCGTTGCGATATAGCCTTCCATTTTATTAATTGTCCTATTATTAATAGTTTGACTGGCCATTAGAAGTCAATGAGATTACGTTCCTAATCTATTAACGATATATATTAATATTGATATCTCTCCACTTTTTCACCATGCAATGCTCTCACAATGCGGTTACAAGCCTGGCCATCTCCATAAGGATTCACAGCTTTAGACATCTTTTCGTAGGCTGCGGCATCATTTAGAAGAGTGCTCACCTCATTGACAATCAAATCGTGATTGGTACCAACAAGGTGTACAGTACCACTCTTTAAGGCTTCAGGACGCTCGGTTGTATCACGCATTACTAGGACAGGTTTGCCAAGGCCAGGAGCCTCTTCCTGAATACCACCTGAGTCAGTGAGTACTACAGTACTCTTTTCCATCAAGTAAACGAACTCCAAGTACTGCAACGGCTCAATGAAGAAGAAGTTCGGGCGAGTCAAGTCCTCACCAAATACTTCGTGAATGGGCTTACGAACATTGGGGTTGAGGTGCATGGGGTAAACGAAATCCACACCAGGGTATTTCTCTGAGAGATCCTTCATGGCGGTTACCATGGAAATGAATCCCTCACCGAAGTTCTCACGACGGTGGCCGGTGATCAAAACCAGCTTCTTTCCATTTGCCAAACGCGATACATCATAACCAGCATCTGCCAGCACCTTGTCCTGCTCCTTTGCCAAAGCCGGATTACTCTTCAGTTTGTCAACCACCATGTGAAGGGCATCGATGACGGTGTTACCGGTTACGAAGATCTGCCCTTGAGCCTTCTCCTCCAGCAGGTTCTTCTCACTGAGAGGTGTGGGCGCAAAGTCATACGTTGCAATACGTCCCGTAATCTGGCGGTTCATCTCCTCCGGCCACGGGCTGTAAATGTTATGCGTGCGAAGTCCAGCTTCCACGTGACCAACGGGGATTTGCTGATAGAATGCAGCAAGAGCAGCAGCCATTGATGTGGTGGTGTCACCATGAACGAGTACAACATCGGGTTTGCACTCCTTGAACACGTCGCGCATACCTGTCAGTACACGTGCTGTCACGTCATAGAGGTCTTGCCCTTGCTTCATAATGTTCAAGTCGTAATCCGGCTTAACATCAAAAATAGTCAGAACCTGATCCAACATTTCTCTGTGCTGACCTGTTACGCAAACAATAGTTTCAAACTCAGTCGGATACTTTTGGAACTCTTTTACTAATGGACACATCTTAATTGCCTCAGGGCGAGTCCCGAACACTAACATTACTTTTTTCATATTGTATCTTATCTTTTATTAATAAATCTTGAGTGTATATTGGGTTCAATCATATCTTTCATATATTGGAAGGCTTCCAATTTAAATACCACAGAGAATAGAAGGTAAGAGCATACTCCCACAATAAGTTGTAAGCACAATGTAATGATAGGAGAAAGACTTAAAAATAAAACAGCGAATGTAATTACACCCATTAATACTGAAGCAAGCAGGATTGGGGCGATGTCAACAATCTGTTCTATTGCTCCATACCCAAGCAATTCTTTATTGGGTTTAGAATTAATGAATAAGCAAATTGCATTATAAGCAACAATACCCCAAGCAATAGCAGGAACACTTATAGGAACTGTTATTACAAGTATTATTAATTCTATTATTTTTTTTATAACCTCAATTTTCAGTGTTTTTCCACTATAACCCAGAGCCTGAATAGCTTGTATATTTGCTACTTGCATTGGCATAAGAAGATAAGCTATACAGAAAATTTGAATATATGGAACAGCTCCTAACCATTTCTCTGTCAAAAGAGCCAGTACCAATGGTTTTGCAACTACAGCTAATCCAATAACCAGAGGGAAGATAATATATGCACTCATTTTTATTGAACGCCTCACCATCGCTTTAACTGTTTGAACATTGTCTTGTTCTCCAGATAAAACAGGGAATAAAACAGCTTGTATTGAGGCATTAATATTCTCAATAATAAGCGCAGGAAATTGCTTACCACGATCAAAAAAACCTAAAGCACTTGCACTGTAAACCTTTCCAATAATTAGACTTCTTACATTTACGAAAATGTTAATTAAAAAGTTTGATGCAAAAATCTTCCACCCAAAATTAAATAGTCCTTTAAACCTTTCAAAAGAAAAAACAAATTGTGGCCTCCATTTTACAGTAAACCACATAATAATAGTTGTCACAATTTGAACAGAAAGATTTTGGGCAACAAGAGCCCACACGCCATAACCCTTCTTTGCCATCCATATCCCTATAACCCCAGATACTATAACTGCCCCTAGACTACTATAAAACAGTTTTTTAAACAACAAATGCCTAGACAAGAATGCCTTTTGTATAGAAGTAATGGCATAAAAAATGAGCGAAATACCTAATACCCTTACTACAGGAACGAGTTCAGGTTTATCATAAAAATTGGCTATAGGACCTGCAAAAGCAAATAGTGTTGCATAGAGGAGCGTAGCTAATAAAATACTTGTATAGAAAATTGTAGAAAAATCAACATTATCAGCATCTTTCTTCTGTACTAATGCCATATTTAGGCCACCGTCAACAATGACATTTGATACATTAACAAACACGAGAACTAAGGCTATTAAACCATAATCTTCTGGTAAAAGAATACGGGCTAATACAATCGTAACTACAAATGTTACCACCTGAACACTACATCGCTCGAGTAGTTTCCACACCAGAGATTTTATTACTGTTGATCTGCTAACGCTCATATTTAAAAACTCTTAATGCGACCTTTCGAATTGAAACCGGCAAAATATTGAATATTTTATTCTTTAGCGTTGGCTGGTAAACCACTGCTTCTGTAGTCCACTTATCCAAGGCGGAATCCTTATCACTTATGAAATCTCCAAAGAACTGATTCCTATCTTTCGAGAACCATGTTTGTCTTTCAAATAACGGATTGTATTTGCCTATTTCAGCCACATCGCATCTTAATACAACCATTCTGTCCATCAACAAAGGTATAATCTCTTCTCCCTTTTTATTATTGGTAACAATTGTTGAATAATTACGCTTGCTCCCCAACAACTCAGGAAAGACCTTTGAAAGTCCCTTGAAATCAGCGATTGTCAAATCTCCTTGCCTATTTTTATTACGGAATTTACAATGTTCGCCGCATGATGGCCGTAAGCAATTCTGTTTCAAGAACAACTGAATATAAGGATCGTTTACAATGTAAACCTTCGATTTAAAAAGGTTGATGGAACTAAGGTAATCCATTTCATATGTGCTTCTTTTAGACCTGAATTCATAACTGCTTATTTTGTCGTCAAATTGCTTTTCCATCTTGTGGATGGCTGACTCAAAAACGTTTGGACTACCGGCACCATGACATATCAAGTCTATTGTTAGCAGATTCTCATAATCTTGGTTTAAGAAAGACTTTAAACCTGCAACCTGGCATGGCACCCCACAATAGATAACCTTGCGCCCCTGCTTTATATAATCTTTAACCTCCCTAAATGTATTTTCGGGATAGCTCGCCACATATTTTGATTTGCAAAGAGATTGAATATTCTGGACACCCTCAACACAAACATGGTGTACCTTAAAATCATCCCATGCCGCTCCAACAACAATTGTTTTCGAGTCACCCCATGCAAGACAAATCTCTGAGAATGCACCACCAGAAGCACTCCTTCTCCATATTTTATCATCTTTTGTCAAGCAAGCAAAAGCTTTTTGCTGGCCATGATTTGCTGTATTATCTGTCTTAGGAAGGGGACAAACTCTTTCACACTTCCCACAATTTATACATGCATCAGAACTCTGAGGATACCAAAAACCCTCTTCGTCATAGTGCATTGTTATGCAATCTACGGGGCAAGCTGCCATACAGGCAGAACACCCCATGCACTCGCTTTTATTCTTTGTAAATGATAGCATATTTTTTATTTGAGAGCATTCTTAAGGAAACTCATAGAATGTTCACGGAGCAAAGCCAAAGACTTCTCAAAGGCCTCATAATCGACCGGATTCAGTTTAACTGTATTCAGTGAATCCACTCTAACTACATTTTTATCTATTCCAAAATACTTCTTAAGTTGCTCAATCCTGGAGTTCTGACAGATCTTATCACTACTGTTAAAGCGCTCAAAAAGAGTGAAAGGCTTGTGATATATCATACTAAAGATAGTACCGTGATATGAATCGGTAAATATGCCTTCTGAACCTTCTATTAAACCTATAAACTCGCAAGGTCCAACTGATCTAAAATCATATAAATGCATCCACGAAGCATCATCGCTATTATCAGACACGCCGTAGATGGCATATCCTTTATTTTTTGCAAAATCCTTCACCAGATCTTTATACTGATGGTCTTTTTTTAAAAAGTAACAGAAAATATACTTCTCCTTCACTTTGCTTAGCTTCTTAATCTTATCCCATTCAGGCTTGGGGAGCATTAATGTTGGATCTAACACTACAGTAGCATCAATACCACACTGTTTTTTTAGAATTTCTTTTCCTTTGTCCTCCCGTACGGAAACATGATTGATTCTTCCTATGTACTTTTTATAATTCTCAACCATATCCTCTGGAATTGAATCTAACCCAATACTTGCTGCATATGATATCTTATTTACCTCATTCGGAACAAAATCCAGCATATAGATAGGATTGTACACATTGGGGGCCCATATCTGATCGCTGCCACATATAATGCTATCATAACCACTCGCTTCCTTTTTTAATGACATCTTGTCTGCGAACAGTTTGGTTTGGGTGAGAAAATCCTTTTCAAATCTTAATGAGGTATAATCAATCCTGTTGTTGATTATTTTGCAAATCGAATATGGAAGATGCAAAAGAACACTAATTAATACTCTCTTATATGTAGGCAATAATTCAATTGCTGCATTTCTGTAATTAATAAACCTAGCATTATAACCTATATTAGAAACTACACGTAATAAAGCAAACGCCTGAAGACGACTTCCAAAATTATTGTAATAATGCCATGTGATAAGTCCAATTCTTTTCATTCTTTATTTTTGTGGATGAAAATAATTAGTCACGCTTAAATATATCTCTTGTGTATACTTTATCAGCGACATCATCCAGGCAAGCATCATAACGGTTGGCAATGATGGCTTTGCTCTGGGCCTTAAACTTAGCGAGGTCGTTGATAACCAGAGAGCCAAAGAAGGACTCTCCATCGGGGATGGTGGGTTCATATATGATTACCTCTGCACCTTTAGCCTTGATGCGCTTCATAATGCCCTGGATGGCACTCTGGCGGAAGTTATCCGAGTTACTCTTCATTGTAAGGCGATAAACGCCAATTACGCACTTTTGTTCACGGTTGGCATCCCATTGGCTGCTGGCTTCATAGTAGCCAGCCTTACGTAACACCTGCTCTGCGATGAAATCTTTACGTGTTGCATTGCTATCCACAATAGCGCGAATCAGATCTTCAGGAACATCTGCATAATTAGCAAGAAGCTGCTTGGTATCCTTAGGCAAGCAGTAGCCACCATAACCAAAACTTGGATTGTTGTAGTGGGTTCCAATACGAGGATCAAGACCTACTCCCTCAATGATAGCCTGGGTATCCAATCCCTTAACCTCCGCATAGGTGTCAAGCTCATTGAAGTAGCTAACACGTAATGCAAGATATGTGTTAGCAAAGAGCTTAACGGCTTCCGCCTCCTTCATACCCATGAAGAGGGTATCTATATTCTCTTTTATAGCCCCTTCTTGCAACAAAGCAGCAAACTCTTTTGCCTTATTTTGCAAATACTCGACATCTGTTACCTGGCGGATTGCCTTGTTCTCCTCTTCAAACTCAGGACGGTCAATAATCTTAGGGCTACCCACAATGATACGTGAAGGATAAAGATTATCATATAGCGCCTTGCTTTCACGTAGGAACTCCGGGGAGAAAAGAAGATTAAACTTCTTAACGCCCTTGGCTGCATACTGAACATAGAGGTTACGAGTATAACCCACAGGTATGGTAGATTTAATCACCATTACAGCATCAGGATTCACCTTAAGCACTAGTTCTATCACCTCCTCCACGTGTCGCGTATCGAAGAAGTTCTTCTGAGGGTCATAGTTAGTAGGTGCTGCAATCACCACAAAGTCTGCATCTTTATAAGCGGCTTCACCATCAAGAGTCGCTGTAAGGTCAAGTTCCTTCTCAGCCAAATACTTTTCAATGTAATCATCCTGGATTGGTGAAATACGGTTATTGATCTTCTCCACCTTTTCAGGGATTACATCCACTGCTACAACGTGGTTGTGCTGTGCCAACAATGTGGCTATGCTCATACCCACGTATCCTGTTCCTGCTACTGCTATGTTCATATTTAAGTTTATTTGTATTCCTTAGAAAGGGCAGGCTTGCTGCCCCCTCGCAGCTCCGACTGCGCGTAAGTCCGGAAGCCGTATTTTTTTATTTGTAGTACTCCTTATACCATTCCGCAAACTTCCGCAGGCCCTCCCTGAGTGTAATCTTTGGAGTAAAACCGAAGTCCCGCTCAAGAGCTGAGGCATCTGCATAAGTAGTGGGGACGTCACCAGGTTGCATAGGAACTAACTCCTTATGTGCCTCAAAGTCATAATCCTTGGGCAGCACGCCAGCACGCACCAATTCTTCTTGTAGGATGTTTACAAAGTCCAGCAGGTTCTCCGGCTGCCCACCGCCAATATTATACACCTTGTAGGGCGGGATGGGCAGGCCGTCTTCGCCGGTCTGCTTGGCCGGAGCCTTGGCCATCACTCTTGTTATTCCCTCAACGATGTCGTCCACATATGTGAAGTCCCGGCGGCAGTTGCCGTAGTTGTAGATCTGGATGGTCTGGCCCTTGAGCAACTTGTTGGTGAAACCAAAATAAGCCATATCCGGACGTCCGGCGGGGCCATAGACCGTGAAGAAGCGCAGACCGGTGCTGGGAATGTTGTAGAGCTTGCTGTAACAATGTGCCATCAACTCGTTGCTCTTCTTGGTGGCGGCATACAGACTTACGGGATTATCTACCCTGTCGTCAGTGCTGAAGGGCACCTTCTTGTTGCCGCCATACACAGAACTTGAAGAAGCATATACCAAGTGCTCCACAGGATTGTGACGACAAGCTTCAAGAATATTGTAGAATCCTATGATGTTACTCTCAATGTAAACATCGGGATTCTCTATACTGTAGCGCACTCCGGCCTGAGCTGCCAGGCTGACAACTAAATTGAACTTGTATTCCTCAAACAGTTTGTTTATCAGTTCACGGTCTGCAATACTGCCCTTTACAGACTTATAGTTTATGCATGCAGGTTTGTTCATATCCAACTCCTTAAGGCGATAATCCTTAAGCGAAGGATCATAGTAATCGTTAACGTTATCTATACCTACTATGGTTCCGCCTATCATCTCCTTAAAGAGTCGGTTCACCAGGTTGCTTCCAATAAAGCCGGCATGACCAGTTACCAGAATTGTTTTATTATCCAGATCTATCTTCTGCATATATAATCTAGAGTATGGCAGTGAAACTACATTATTACTAACAGTGTTTGAGAAATTACAGAAGGTTGTCCTTCTCAATATCCTTGAAGTACTTGTAGGTATCAACCTTGAGTTCACCGCAGGCGGCTTCATCGGCCACGATTATTGCGTGCGGATGCAACTGAAGTGCGCTGATGGTCCACATCTGGCAGACGCCCTCCTCTACTCCGTGCTGAAGGGCGCGGGCCTTGTTGTGGCCGTTTACCATGATCATTACCTGCTTGGCATCCATAACGGTACCTACACCTACGGTAAGGGCGGTCTTGGGAACCTTGTTCACGTCGTTGTCAAAGAAACGGCAGTTGGCTATGATAGTATCGGTTGTAAGGGTCTTCTGGCGGGTGCGGCTCTGAAGGCTTGAACCTGGCTCGTTGAATGCTATGTGACCATCGGGACCGATTCCGCCCATGAAGAGGTCAATGCCACCTGCTGCCAGAATGGCTTTCTCATAGTTCTCACACTCGGCCTTGAGGTCCTTGGCGTTACCGTTAAGGATATGTACGTTATCCTTCTTGATGTCGATGTGGCTAAAGAAATTGTTCCACATGAATGAGTGGTAGCTCTCGGGATGCTCCTCGGGTAGGTTTACATACTCGTCCATGTTGAATGTGATGACGTTCTGGAATGATACCTTACCGGCTTTGTTGAGGGCTATCAGCTCCTTGTACATACCCAGCGGTGAACTACCTGTGGGGCAGCCCAGCTTGAACGGCTTATCGGCTGTTGGATTTGCCTCATTTATACACTTGGCTACATAGTTTGCAGCCCACTTTGACATTCTCTCGTAATCGGGTTCAATTATTAACCTCATACTTTTTGCGTTATTAATTATTTGTATTGTGCTCCAGCAGACCTGCTACCAAAAGTATGAAACGGAGGGGTTTCTACTGGTTGTTCTTTTTATTTCTTTCGGCCTGGGGCCTCGTTGCGGCTGGCGACGCTACCGTTTGCTCGCTTATCGGAACCGCTTATCGGACCTTTATAATTATTTACTCCGTACGTCTGTCTGTATTACAAACTGACAATTTGCCACTTGCAGTGCTCTCTGTGCTACGATTCAATATCAAATTGGGCCACACCTCAATCTGTGGATCCGGTTTGCTGAGATAGGCGCAGACTTTAGCCATCAGCTGCCCCGCGGTGCCATTGGGGACGGTTCTGTTTGGTACCGTTTTGGTCTTTGTTCTATTTTGGTGACATTGGGGACGGTTGACTTCGTCGAGCTAAACTTTCTTTCAGTCGCTTCGCTTTCTTAAGACTCGCTTCGCTCGAATAAGCGCCGCAAAGCGTCGAGCGGTAAAAGCGTCTCCTTCGGAGCCGAGCGCTGTTTGGCTTTATCTTTATAACAGAAATCTTATTTGATGCCGTATTCTATCTTCACGAAAATACTCATTTATTAAATTACGCATTCTGTCTTTCTTGTTCGACTGAGCCATTATCAGCCTCTTGAACCAACTTGAGTGAGTTTAAGAAATTGCTAAAGCCTGAATGATATGATGCACACCTTTCAATACTCTCTTTCTTCTTGTTCATATCAAGAACACTTATATATGACGCCCTAGAGGATGGAGCATTCTTGTTGTCACCAATTGGTCGTATATTCATACGCCTCAACTCTTGATTCAAATCGCGTAAACATTGATTAATATGTTTTTTTCTTGCTTCAGTAATACAACAATACGGAAGTAGCCAACATTCTATAGAATTAACGCAAATGGCAAATAATATTTTAGATCTATCTATGGATGCTGGAATATCGCTCAACAACCTAGCTTCAATTGCTCTACATAATTCTTCCTCGTCTAACACATGACCATCCGCTATTTTATTCACTGAGAATGGTGGTGTTTCACACACATCAGTATCTATCTGAAAAATAATATAATCATTATAACACAAAATCTCTTTCAAATCCTCTTCTCTCTTACAATATAACAAGACCTGATTCCATCCGCCAATAGAGTCTTCCAATTGATTTCCATTACTATCTAACTGAGGCTGGATTTGATTTACTATATTATCACTTCCACAATAATGGCCTATAATATGGTTTAATACAAGATAATCAGTAGGCCCTTCTGCTATCAGCGCAAAATTCTTTCCCATACACCTAGAAATTTTCTGGTAAACCGCCAAAGAAACCTTTCATCCATGCTTCGGACAATTTCATTTTCATATCACCTTTATTGGTAATGCGATTGATGACGGTGTGCCCATTCACGTCTCGTCTCGTCACAAACAAACGTTGACTATCATCTTTAATATCCAACCCATCAAGAACAAAAGGATTATGTGTTGTTAAAATTACTTGTTTGTTATTCTCTAAGGATAACTGATTTAAAAGAGAAATCAATTTTTTACACAGTTTTGGATTAAATGAATTCTCTATATTATCTATAGCAAAACAAGATGGCGTAATATTTGACTGAAATAGAGTAAGATAGAACAACAAATATAAAAAGCCCTCATTAGTACTTCTTTGATCAAAATAACGCAAAGTTTTATTTATATAACGATCAGAAATATTTATGTTTGGATCACTTGATAATAAATCATCTGGAATCTCCAAATCTTTAAACCAATCTAACAAGAATAGCCCATCAATGATTTTTCTTATTAGTTCTGTTTCTTTCTCTTTTGACAAAAATTTCAAATACTGAAACAGACCTTCTCCTTTACGTCCAAGAGGCAATATTTGAGCTTCGTCACTAAACTGACGTAACTTAGTTTCTTCTGGACTAAAAATAACGAAATCCTTGAGTGATGAGTTTCCAAAAAAAATGCGATTATACTTATCTAGCAACCTAGGTGCCTTTTTATGTATTTGTTGAACATTTTCCTCTTGCAAATCTTTCTTAAATTGCTCAATATAATCCTTATGTGATTCAATATCAGATTCTATTATTGATGAAAACAAATCCGGGTTACTTTTTCGTAAATTATTCAAGATAGCAACAGACCGAAAATCATCTCCTGTTTCACCAATATTTATCCATCTATTGTTCTCAGAGTCATAAGTACATATGACAAGATTGTTGAGTTTGCCAGGCTCAGTTACTTTAATTTGGACATAATTATTATTGGCAGTATCATCAAATGCAGGTAATATGAATTGTTTCGGGGTCATTCGTATTTTCGAACCTAAAACATCATTCGACATATTATATTGAATAGCAGAAGAAGCAAATGAAAAAGCTTCCAGAAAATTAGTCTTACCACAACCATTCTCTCCTATCACAATATTAAAACGTCCTAAATCAACTTTAAGATCAACTATTGACTTGAAATTTTTTATTTCTATACTATCTATCATATTCTATTTGTTTCGTTAATACTATCTATGTGCTATAAATATTAGGATTTATTGTTTCTATTTACTCTAATCAGAGATACTAGCCCCATTAATATGGCTGATACAAGTAAAACCAAAGATAATATGATATACCATAACTGAAATGACCATGTTTGTATTTCTTCTTTTATAAGAATCCATAAGGAGAAACCATCTTTGTTTAGAATATATATTGTTAAAGCGATAACATAACAAAGAACAGAAAACATTGCGCGCTTAAAGAACCGCTGAGCTAAAACAACATAATCCACTTTTTTATTTGTTGCTATTTGATTATTTATGCACGAATTAACTAAATCATATATTCTCTTTCTATTGAATTCATCCTTATCCGAAATATCATAATTAGGATCTGAAAAGAAATATACGGCTCGTTGTAGTGCCTTTAATGAATAAAGAATGGTTCCTAACATATACACCACAAATGCCAAAAGGCATAATAGTATCAAAATAACACTAGAAACTGTTTCTATTGTTTTTCCTAATAAAAAAGTTGATGTGCCAATCAAAACTGTTCCAAGAAAACCAGTAGAGGTTATGAACATAGACGCTTTGTTTTCTATAATCTTTGCCCTTTCATTCTCTTCGTCATAACATTTTTGAGCTGCTTCAACTTTATTAGCTAGGATTGTACCCTTCCCTTTAATATCTGTTTTATTTATCATTTTAATGCCTTCCATTTGCGGCTCTTCTGGCTTCAAAGGAAACACCCAATCTATGGTCTTACGTAATATTCCCATACATTAATTTATTTGCAATTGTTTCGGAAATCGGCATACCTGTTTGAGTTTCTATCCATGCCCATTGGCCATTAGGATTAATCTCAAGAAAAATAAAATCTCCTTCCAAAGTTTCAATAAAATCTATTGCTCCAAATCTAAGGTTAAGTCTACGAATGAGTTCTTTGCATTGCTTTATAAGTATTTCGGGAAGACATATAATCTCGTGATGCAGTACATTATCCCCTACTCTCCAGTCAATTTGTGTCTCTATATTATTTTGAGAAAAAATACGTGCAGCAAAAACTTCATCCTCAATAATAGTAACTCTTACATCATACTTTTTTTCTATTCGTTTCTGAATATAAGATGGACAAAATTCTATCTGTCTTCTGGACGGTATTTCAATTAACTTGTTTGTATACACCACTTTTTTAATATCAGGCCATCCTATTTGGCCAGAAAAAATAGGCTTAACTATACAATCATTCTTATTATCTCGAACGAAACTCTTAAAATGTTCCTCAACATTAGTTACTACACCTTCAACAATCCGAAAACCAATCTCTTTAGCCAATATCTGTTGAAATATTTTATTCTCTGCTCGACGGATAGAATCAACATCACTTATCCAGTATGCATCGCGCAATATCTTATATAATCCCTCTAAGGTTTGACGAATCTCAAACCTTATAAATTGTTTTTCCTCTTGAGAAACATCTTTTCCATCAATTATTGGTATTTCTGGACGGCGAAAGTATACAGACCTATACGAAAGAATATTAAGCTTCAATCCTTTTGGCTTATCCCAAATCGTATAATTATTATGTACGAAATCAAAAGTTAAGAATACTTTATCACCTATCTCATCTGTATTAAGACGATAATAATCAGCCCCCAACTTATTTAGACTCCGAACAACATAGTCTGTTGTGAAGTCTTTTGTATTAGTAATCAAAAGGACACTGGTCATCCCTCTCGCATTCAGCTCTTGTTTTAGTTCCAAAGACTATAGGCGATGGTAATACATCATCAGTTTCACGATTCGTGAAAGTCTTTGAAGCAAGTGACAAATTTGCAGAATCTGCATCAATAAAAGGAACATAATTCATTCCATCAAAGACAACAGACATGTTACGTTCTCTATCATATATAACTCCTTTAAACAAGTCACGAGCAGAACAATGTGTTGCATAATTCAATAAAACTGATTTCATAATAGGCTATAAAGCAGATTTATCTGTTTACTTTTCATCAATCTGATAAGTTTTTTATAATTCCATCAAGAAATAAACCATATTCTTCCTTCACATCGTCTTTAGTTGCACCATTTATCAAATTATATTTAATTGACTGAATAACATCCTTATCCTTAGATATAGATTCAATATTCTTAATAACACTCTTTGAAGAATCAAAAGTAAAAATACTATCAATTTGGGTTGAAATAAACTGTTCTACGTATTCAGGTTTAAGAAAGTCTTCAACAGTCATTATTCCCGGAATAACATCTGAATAACCAATCCAATCATTTTTATAATCAGGATATGTATCAATAAAATCTTTCTTCTTGTTATTTGATGTTTGATCCGAATCAGCCACTATGACAAATTTCTTTTCCGCTAAAATTAATAACTGAGTCAATGTAATAGCTCCTGTGATTCCATGGAGATACACACGCCCAAAATCTTTGAAAGAATTTTTTATAGTCTTATTCCATGAAATGTATTTATCAAACAACTTCTTATCTAGCCATCCTTCAAATATTAAGTTTTTATTTCGCACGCACTCAAATATACTTGTTCCTATTGCATTTAATAATAGTTCATTGTCACTAAATTGAGCCTTCTCACTAGGTTCAATAAGTGTTGTTATATCGTCTTTTTTTTCTACAATAATATGACGATTAATACAATCTGAATCTATCATATATTGAGAATGCGTAGCATAAACAACATATGAGCTCTCTCCTATTCTCAGAAGTTCGTCCCTAAGGTAACGTGCACTACTTGGATATAGACTAGTATCTGGTTCGTCAATTATGATTATATCCCTTTCGCCAATCTGTCCTTTTTTTGATGGAGCAGACAACATTAGTAAAATGCTGATAAAGTGTTTAAAACCATCACTTCTATCATCAAAAGAGTATTTGGCTTTGTTGGTAACTTTAACAGAGATTACATTACCATTAGGTATTAGTTGAATAGAAGTATTTTTAAAATCTGGCCAAATGTTTCTAAAAGTCGATGTTACAGTTGTAGATACTTGTTCTAGAAGATTAAAATAATCGCCATCTTGAAGCATCGCATCATCAAACTCTTTTTTGATATCATTACGGTCGCACAACACAAAAATATTTTTTAACCCAGGACATATGGATGGGTCTGCAACAAATGCGGCGATATCGACAGATGAAGGTAATAAATAATTGTCTTTATACTCCCATCGATGACATACCAATGGACTCTCATTATATAAAGATTGTGCACACAAAAACATCTGTTTAATAGCATCAGAAAGTGATAAAGAGATACCATCTGCTGTTGTTTTGAAAGTTTTATCTTGAAACTTCCAATAACTATAACGAGGTGTTTCTTTATCATCTATATCAAGACAAATTAAGAATTCTCGGAAAGCAGCTTTAGCAAAATCCAAAACACTCTTATCTCCTTCAAAT
>JAEEGL013155617.1_pt1 | contig 24570 bp, 24 predicted proteins | sample 9134231 | NCBI WGS metagenome assembly JAEEGL01 (sample SAMN16246548, study PRJNA631951) | gut metagenome | biome: gut microbiome; feature: rumen; material: fiber-attached | host: Bos | place: Iran: Karaj | collected 2018-10
ATCGGAATGGGGGCGCTATTCTGCGGAGTAACCAATTGTCCGATTTCGTCACTGTTTATCTGTTTTGAGCTCTTTGGTTTTAAGGGAATGCCTTTTTATCTTCTGGCTATTGCCCTTAGTTATACCTTCTCAGGATACACGAGCCTATATAGCAGTCAGAAGATCATGTATTCCAAGTTCCACAATAAATACGTTAACCGTGACACCAAGTAAGAAAAAAAGGTACAAAAAAGGCTCCACAGAATATGTCTGTGAAGCCTTTTATCAGTTTGTGGTTTTAAAATGATTCCACAGATCTGAACTCGTCGAACTGTGGATCTTCCACAAATCCCTTGATGAGATTTAGTGGTGTCAGGCCTATGGCCTCGTGATGGATCTGCTGCTTGATCACCATTTTTTCATATGAAGAGAGTGTACAGTACTCTGGATGGCTCTTTTCATATTTTTCGTTCAGCTGATCAAATAAATTATACTCCGGATCACCCCACGCAAATACTTCGGCTGTCTTCAAATTAGGTTTGAACGGAGAATATTGCAGCTGGCTTTGTGTCATCACCTGTTGCTCCTTTCTCTTCTCTCATAATGAAGTTTCTAGTCCGAATTAATAATCTCGTAATTAATATGATAACACAAATCTTAACGAAATTTAATAAAATTTAAATTTTTATTAATTTTTTTTCATAAGCTGTGCTTCGTGTATTTTTTCATTTACATCCACCAGAAACTGATAGTTTTGTGGATCTGAGATAAAGTCCAGAAAGTCCTTGGCTTCCTTCTTTGTAAGCTTTTGAATCTCAGTTAAGTAGGACATGATCTCATCCCTGGTTTTCCCTTCGCTCATGAAATGATCGACAATATCGAATAAAACCATGAATCTACGCATTTTGACTTTTGTTTTTATGTGATGGAGTTCAACAAGAATAGCAGCAAGAACAACAAAAGAAGCAGCTGAAATAATGATGAAAAGTGCACCTAAAATAATCTTCTTTTCTGACAGATTAAGAAGCCCCGCAAAAAGAGCCGCTAAAAAAGCGGTTGTAAAAGAGATTATGAGGATTCGTAGCCTGGCTTTGTTTCGTGACCGTTCATTCAGCTCCATTAGCCGGACTGCGATACCAAAAACAAAATAGAACACTACTGCGAAGGCAATTCCCAGATAAGATAATTGTAGCATTATGTTCTCCCCCTATAAATTAATGATAACAATCTTAATGTATTAATGCAATGTGCGAATTAGCGTTGACAATTCGCTAATTATACTTTAACCTTTTAAAGTAAGAGAATAATTGTATACAAATATACAGTTGATAAAATTTTAGATGAGGAGGAACTTTTTATGAAGAAGTTAAACAATGTAGTTTGTACAATGTCAGCCTTCGTGCTTGCGGTAGCCATGCTCTTTGGCTGTGGCCAGCAGTCAGCTGCCACCACATTTAAGATTGGTGCTATAGGACCTCTTACAGGTGACGCTGCTGCATATGGTAATGCAGTTTGTAATGCCGCAGAGCTTGCAGTTGAGGAAATTAACGAAAAAGGCGGCATCAATGGTTATAAGGTTGAATACAAGAAAGAGGATGATGAGTGTAACGCTGAGAAATCAGTTAATGCTTACAACACTCTTAAGGACTGGGGCATGAAGCTTCTTGTAGGTTCTACAACCAGTGGATGTTCTATCGCAGTTTCTGAATACACAAAGGCGGACAATATGTTCCAGCTTACTCCTTCAGGATCAGCTGAGGATTGTGTAAAGTACGACAACGCTTTCAGAGTATGCTTCTCTGATCCTAACCAGGGAATTGCATCAGCTCAGTATATTTCAGATCACAACCTTGCTACAAAGGTCGGTATCATCTACGACAGTTCAGATGTTTATTCAAATGGTATCTACCAGAAGTTTGTTCAGGAATCAGAGGGAAAGAACTACGAGATAGTTTCAGCTGAGGCATTTACAGCAGATAACGCAACAGACTTTTCTGTTCAGCTTCAGAAGGCTAAGGATGCAGGTGCAGATCTTGTTTTCCTTCCTATCTACTATAGAAGTGCATCACTTATTCTTACTCAGGCAAATACAATGGGCTACAGCCCAATCTTCTTCGGCGTTGATGGTATGGATGGTATCCTTACAGTTGATAACTTCGACACATCCCTTGCAGAGGGCGTAATGCTTCTTACACCATTTGCAGCCGATGCAACAGATGACCTTACAGTTAATTTTGTTACAAAGTATAAAGAGAAATATGGAGAGATTCCTAACCAGTTCGCAGCAGATGCTTACGATGCAGTATACATCATCAAGCAGGCTATCGAGGCCAAGAATCTTACTCCTGAGACAAGTACTTCAGATATCTGCGAAGCTTTAAAGGCAGCTATGACAGAAATCGAGGCAGCAGGTGTAACATCAACAAAGATGACCTGGTCATCAAATGGTGAGCCAAATAAGGAGCCTAAGGCCGTTGTAATCCAGAATGGCGCTTATGTATCTGTACAGTAAATCGTGATATAATGTTTATAAATCCAACGAGGGATGCTGTAAAAGGTATCCCTCGAATACTATATGGGGGTACGAGATGAGCTTTTTAACCTATCTCATAAACGGACTAAGTTTGGGGAGCATATATGCAATAATAGCCTTGGGTTACACCATGGTTTATGGTATTGCCAAAATGCTGAACTTCGCCCATGGCGATTTTATTATGGTGGGGTGTTATATTATCTTTTCCATCAGTACGGCTCTTTCCGGAAACTCCATAGTTGGTATTATCGCTGCAATAATTCTTTGCACACTTCTTGGAATTACAACTGAATTTGTGGCTTACAGGCCGCTTCGTGGTGCGGCATCGCCGCTGGCTGTTCTGATCACTGCCATAGGCGTAAGCTATTTTCTTGAAAATGTGGCGCTTCTTATTTTTGGAGCGGACATTAAATCTTTTACTTCTGTAATTAAGTGGGATGGTGTAACACTCATGGATGGACAGCTCAGGATTCAGGGTGTAACCATAGTCACTATCATAGTCAGTATTATTGTTCTTATTGTTCTTCAGCTTTTTATCAAAAAGACAAAGCAGGGGCAGGCAATGCTTGCTGTTGCTGAGGATAAGGGCGCAGCTACCCTGATGGGAATTAACGTCAACAGGACTATAATGCTTACCTTTGCAATTGGTTCAGCCCTTGCTGCTATTGCGGGAGCACTTCTTTGCTCAGCATATCCTTCACTTTCACCTTACACAGGAGCAATGCCCGGAATCAAAGCCTTCGTTGCAGCGGTTCTTGGCGGAATCGGATCAGTGCCGGGAGCCATGATCGGCGGACTTGTTCTTGGAATTGTTGAGATATTAAGTAAAACCTATATATCCTCACAGCTTTCTGATGCCATTGTGTTTGGAATTCTTGTAGTAGTGCTTCTTGTAAAGCCAACAGGAATTCTTGGCAAGGTTATTCAGGAAAAGGTTTGATGGGAGGATTTGTATGAAGCTAACTAAGAAAACAAAAGACAATCTTATAACCTATGGAATCGTAATAATTGCCTTTGTGATCCTGCAGACTCTTTCTGCTACGGGAAATATGTCCAGCCATTTAAAGGGGTTACTTGTTCCCATGACCTACTATGCTGTTATAGCAGTTGGACTTAATCTTTGTGTTGGAATTTTGGGCGAGCTTAGCATTGGTCACTGCGGCTTTATGTGCATTGGAGCTTTTACCAGCGCCTTCTTTTCCAAGATCACACAGGATGTTTTGCCGGGGGGAATAAGATTTTTCCTTGCATTTGTGGTAGGTATTTCTTTTGCAGCATTATTTGGATTCCTTATCGGAATACCGGTACTTCGCCTTAAGGGTGACTATCTTGCAATTGTAACCCTGGCCTTTGGCGAAATTATAAAGAATGTAATAAATGCTTTTTATATTGGAATAGACAAAAACGGACTTCATTTTTCTTTGAAAAACTCAATGGAGATGGGAATGGAGCCCGATGGAGAAATAATTGTAAATGGTGCTATGGGAATAACCGGAACACCACATAATTCAAGCTTTGCAATCGGCATACTTGTTCTTTTGATAGTTCTTTTCGTTGTTCAGAACCTGATAAATTCCAGGGATGGCAGAGCTATCATGGCTATTAGGGATAACTATATTGCAGCAGAGTCCACGGGAATAAATGTCACTGCCTACAAGATGATGGCTTTTGTAATTTCCGCAGCAATAGCCGGGGCAGCAGGTGTTCTTTATTCCCACAACATTACCACACTTACTGCTACATCCCAGTATTTTGGCTTTAATGCTTCAATCATGATCCTGGTATATGTGGTTCTTGGCGGCATTGGAAACATAAGGGGCAGCGTGATTGCGGCCTGTGTGCTATATCTTTTGCCGGAGCTTCTTAGAGGACTTAATGCATACAGAATGCTTATCTACTCGATTGTGCTAATTGTTATGATGATAGTGAACTGGTCTCCAAAGGTAATTGAGTGGAGAAAGAAGCTTAAGTACAGCATCAAAAAAGCGTGAGGTGCAAACATGGCATTACTTGAAGTCAACAATCTGTGTATATCCTTTGGCGGACTGAGGGCCGTTGATGATTTTAATATTTCCATTGAAAAGGGTGAGCTCTACGGTCTTATCGGTCCTAATGGCGCCGGAAAGACTACGGTCTTTAACCTGCTTACAGGAGTATATAAGCCCAATGAGGGAATTGTAAGGCTTGATGGTCAGGATATTACAAGGAAAAGCACTACAGAAATAAATCATACGGGTATTGCAAGAACCTTTCAGAATATCAGGCTTTTTAAGAACCTGTCTGTTATTGATAATGTAAAGGTTGGCCTTTCAGAGCGCTATAAATACAGTGCGCTGGAGGGGATATTCCACATCGGAAAATATAAAAAAGTAGAAAAGGAAATGGATGAAGAGGCACTTAGACTTTTATCTGTTTTCGGCCTTGATAGTGAGAGGGATACTCTTGCTTCAAACCTTCCTTACGGAAAACAGCGTAAGCTTGAGATTGCAAGGGCTATGGCTACGGGACCAAAGCTTCTTTTGCTGGATGAGCCTGCTGCAGGAATGAATCCAAATGAAACAGGAGAGCTTATGGATACAATTGCTCTTGTGAGAAAAGAGTTTGATATGACAATTCTTCTCATTGAGCATGACATGAAGCTGGTTTCAGGAATCTGCGAAAAGCTTACAGTACTTAACTTTGGAAGAATCCTTTGCCAGGGTGAAACGAAGAAGGTGCTTAGTGATCCGGAAGTTATAAAAGCATATCTGGGTGCGTAATGCACTTGCCGAGGTAAATATGGAAACTATTCTTGAAGTAAAAGATTTAAGTGTATATTATGGCGTGATCAAGGCTCTTAAGGGCATTTCCTTCCACGTGGAAAAAGGGGAGGTTGTGGCACTTATCGGAGCTAACGGCGCCGGGAAAACTACAACTCTTCATACCCTGTCGGGGCTTATAGCTGCAGATAAGGGCGAGATAAAGTATAAGGGGAAGGATGTGACAAAGCTTGCCGGACACAAGATAGTAAGTCTTGGCATGGCTCAGGTGCCTGAGGGAAGGCGTGTTTTCGCGGAAATGACAGTCCTCCAGAACCTTAAAATGGGAGCATATACCAGAAAAGATAAGGCGGAAATGGAAGAGACCCTTAACAAGGTTTATAAGAGATTTCCAAGGCTTGAAGAGAGAAAATATCAGCTGGCAGGAACACTTTCCGGAGGAGAACAGCAGATGCTGGCCATGGGAAGGGCGCTTATGTCACACCCTGACATCATCCTGATGGACGAGCCTTCCATGGGACTTTCACCTATTTTTGTAAATGAGATATTCAAGATAATTGAAGACGTTAACAGGGACGGGGTGACAGTACTTTTGGTAGAGCAGAATGCGAAGAAGGCGCTGTCTATAGCGAACAGAGCTTACGTACTTGAAACAGGTTCAATAGTAAAAGAGGGACCTGCAAGCGAGCTTTTAAATGACGAGTCTATAAGAAAAGCATATCTTGGTGAGTAGGAGATAATTATGAAGAACATAGTCATTACAATAGCAAGACAGTACGGATCCGGTGGAAGAACAGTGGGAGAGATGCTGGCCAATGAGCTGGGCATTCACTACTATGATAAAGAGCTTATTAAGCTTGCTTCTGAGGAAAGTGGAATAAATGAAGGGTTGTTTTTGGAGGCTGATGAGAAATTCAGAAAAAGCGGCTTTCTTCGTGTACCCGTAAATGTATATGATGGCAAAATTATCGGCCCGGAAAGTAGTGATTTTACATCGCCGGACAATCTTTTTGCCTTCCAGGCCAAATCTATAAAGAAACTGGCACAGACGCAGCCCTGCGTTATAGTGGGACGCTGCGCAGATTTTGTTCTTAAGGACTTTGATAATGTCCTTTCTGTTTTTGTTCATGCACCTCATGACTTTCTTATGCAGGAGGCCGGCAAGGTTCAGCCTCTCAAGGGAAAAGAACTGGAGAGGTTCTGCGCAAAGGAGGATAAGTACCGCGCGGAATACTATAAGCATCACACAGGTCAGGACTGGACTGATGCCATGAACTATGATCTTTGCCTTGACAGCAGTAAGCTTGGCTTTGAAAAATGTGTTGAGGCTATCAAAGCCCACGCCAGAGTGCGATTCGGGCAGGATGTTTTCGATTAATAAAAAATAATTAAAAAAACTATGATTTTTTTCTTGCACATCGTGTTAGCATATGCTAATATAATATCTGTTAGCGGAAGCTAACTGTGAAGATATCATTGCCAAGGTGTTTTCACATGATGACATACAATAGTCATAAAAATCTCCTACCTAAAAGGATGCATCTTGCCAATGCATCCTTTTTTTCCGTATAATTATATATTGGAGGCAATTTATGGCAGGAGAAAAATTCGTTTTAATTGATGGAAGTTCCATGCTGGTTACCAATTACTATGGCAATCTTCCAAAGGCTTTGTTATTTGAAAAGGATCCTGAGAAAAAGGAAAAGCTTTATTCTCAGATTTTACATAATAGTAAGGGACAGTATACCAATGCCATGTACGGCATGATGAGGACAATCCTAAAGATCATAGCTGAGCAGAAGCCTACACATATGATGTTTGCTTTTGATATGACAAGGGATACCTTCAGACGCGAGAAATATGCTGATTACAAGGGAAACAGAAGTGAGACACCACAGCCCCTAAAGGAGCAGTTTGAGAATATGGAAAATCTGCTTCAGGATATGGGCTTTCAGGTTTTCTATGACAGCAGGTATGAAGCAGATGATATTGTGGGAAGCGTTGTTTCCAAATTTGAAAAGGATATTCCCTCTTTTATCATTACCAAGGACCACGACTATCTGCAGCTTGTAAGCGACTACACAAGAGTTTGGCTTATTCAGACCAAGCAGGAGACTGCAGACGAGCTTCTTGCTAAGTATGGAGCAGGCTACGGCTTTAATAAGAGCCTTGTTTCTATACCGGATAAGGCTTTTGAGGTTACGCCTTTGCTTTGTCTTATGGAGTATGGTGTAAGACCGGAGCAGATTCCCGACCTTAAGGGGATTCAGGGAGATTCCAGTGACAATATTCCTGGAGTTAAGGGCGTTAGCAGTGCTGCAATTCCTCTTTTGTCTGAATATGGAACAGTTGAGAAGATATATGAGGCAATTGATGCCTGCGACGGTGACAGCAAGGCACTTAAAGCTCTTTCTGCCCATTGGAAGGATGATCTTGGAGTATCAAGGAGCCCTTTAAAGGCACTTACTGAATATAAAGACATGTGCCTTCTTTCCAAGGATCTTGCTCAGATTCGAAGAGACTATGATTTTAACAGGCCACTAGATGACTTTAGGATCAATATAAATAAAGAAAAAGCGAAAGAGCTTTTTGAAGAATATGGATTTAAGTCCCTTATAGAGAAGCTTTAAGGGTAAGAGGTTAGATGAATAACTACTATAGAACTATTTTAATAAATTTACACAGAATTATTTATTATGTGATAAAGGCCAGAATATGGATGAGACATATGGACAGACATTCCGAGGAGGAGTGTTATGCCCTTGCCAATGAGATGGTCACCAAGATGAATAATTCATCAGGGTACAAGACCTTTGCCTATGGACAGGAGAATCTTCCCAAGGAAGGCGGATACATGCTCTATCCGAACCATCAGGGAAAATACGATGTCCTCGGAATCTTTAATACCCATGAAAAACCTCTTTCTTTTGTAATGGATGAGAAGAGATCGCATATTATTCTGGTAAATGAATTTCTTGAGCTTGTAAGGGGAAAGCGCCTTGTGATGAATGACCCAAGGCAAACAATTACAGTGTTTAAGGAAATTGCTAATGAGCTTATGGAGGGAAGAAAGTATATTCTTTTCCCAGAAGGAGGTTATAAGGAAAACAACTCAAACGTGGTTGAAGCCTTCAAACCTGGAAGCTTTAAGTTGGCTCAGATGTCCAGGGTTCCGATTGTTCCTGTGGCGCTGGTGGATTCCTACAAGGTATACAACAGTGATGCAAGAGGCCCTGTTACTACCTATGTGTATTATCTTGAGCCCATGTATTACGATGAATACAAGGGTATGAAGACCATAGAAATAGCTGAAATTGTGGAAAACCGCATTAAGGCCAAGATAAAAGAACACATTGATTCACATGCAGGTCATGACAGCCTTTAATACAAAGTATTTTTCTTCAGCGGAGAAGCTTGCTACTCCGCTGTATTTTTGTGCTATATCGCTGATCTGCTTTGTGCCGATGCCGCTTTGAATTTCTCTGGTGCTTATTGGCAGTCCTTTGTCATTAAACTTAATCTTTCCTGTATAGGGATTCTTTGTTATCAGCTTCAGTTTTTTTCCATCAAAGGTAAGCTCAAATTGAATAAAGCGATCTTCCTGTGGGAGCTTTCTCTGAGCCTCCAATGCGTTTTCAAGAGCATTGGCAACAAGGCTTGTAAGGTCGGTTTCTTCCATTGGGAAAAGGTCTGGAACATTGGCTTTGGCTCTTAATTTGAAGCCGCATTTCTGACATCTGTAGGTGTAAATTGTAAGAAGCTCATTTACTATCTGGTTGTCACAAAAAGAGACAGTGGTGACCTGTTCAAGCATTGAGTCAATATCCTTAAGATAGGCAGAGGCTTTTTCGTATTCTTTATTCTGGATGAAGCTGGCAAGTACTCTGTTAAAGTGTCTTACGTCATGCTTATATTTTCTTATTGTTGTTTCATTGCTTTCGTAAATCGATAGCTGCTCGGCAAGGCGTTTGGTGCGTTCCTTCTGGAAATATGCGATTTTTTCATCGGATTCCTTTTTTTCAATCTGATAGGAAGTAAGCTCGTATTCCATAAGAGCAGCGGCCATCATAGCAACCAGGTATATTATGGAAAACCAATCTATCATGTTTTTGCCGTAGGGCTGGAGGTAGTTGATCATAGGAGTCTTGAACAAGATCAGGCACAGAAAAAGTCCACTCAGGGCGCTAACTGAGCCGTAGATTACTCCTGCAAAATAGTTGGTGATGAAGGGAAGAATCAGGATGAAAAGCCAGTAGGCATCCATTCCGATGGTCCAGTCAACTTCTGTTATGAAATGGAAAAACAGGATGGTACAGATTCCAAAGGAGCCTATGACACAAACTATGGTATGACGTTTGAAGGTTTGTACAAGACCAATCAGGGTGATGAAAAAAAGAGCAATACTAATATTTGTCACCTTTCCGTGGACATAGTTGCTGTCGGAAAAAATGGTGGCAAGAATACTGTAAATGACAAAACCGATCATTAGAATACAGGAGGTTCTGCACTTTTGAGAACTGACAGATGGCGAATTCTCAAATTCGATAAGCTGCCATATGCTGTATCGGAATCTTGAATTGATTTTGGAATTAAAGATTTTCATAGCAGTGCTCCACTGGTCAAATGACTTTTATAACTATATAATAGCATATCTTTATACTGCATATCGCATATTTGGTGTATACTTTTATTATAGATTCTGTATTGGAGGGGCTATGGGCAAAATTCTTATGATCTATTCTGCAGTGATATTCATCGCGGGAGTAATCCTGTTTACTGTGGGCGAGCTCAAAAAGGATAAAGAGGTTGAAGAACCGGAGACTAACAGGTGGATGAGAATCCTTTCTATGATGCTTGTGGTCATTGCGGCATTATGTTTTGTGATAAGTCGAAATGTGAGATGACAGTCAAATTGAACTTTTTGAAATAAAAATTCACACTTTTCTGAAAAAGGGTTATAATATAACCTAATTAAGTTATCTAATAATAAAGTTTTCTACGAGGAGGGAATGAGAATGGCTACTAGCAAGGTAAATACCAAGATCGAGCTTCAGTTTGGAGACAAGGCTGTTAGCGAGGATCAGCTCGTTTCTATGGCAAAGAAGGCATATGGTAAAAAGGACATTAAGAACCTTGATATCTATGTTAAGCCAGAAGAGGGCAAGGCTTATTACGTTGTTAATAACGATGTAACAGGCAATTTTGATCTTTGATCATTTGTAGAAATAAGAGGCGGAAGGGCTTAGACCCCTCCGCCTTTTTTTCATTGACATTACGTGCTATAATATTTTGTCGAAGTATGTAAAAAAGCGTACATATTAGGAGATATTGACATATATGGAAAAAGAAAAGCTCGCTATTTTAGGCGGAAAGCCCGTAAGGGATACTAAGATTTTTTATGGAAGACAGTGGATAAAGGACGACGATATAAAAATGGTGACAGATGCTCTTAAGGGAGATCTGATTACCTGTGGACCTTTTGTTACAGAACTTGAGAAAAGACTTTGCGAAGAAACCGGAGCCAAATATGCAGTTGCAGTAAGCAACGGAACAGCAGCTCTGCACTGCGCTATGATTGCTGCAGGAGTTGGCGAAGGAGATGAGGTTATCACAACACCACTTACCTTTGCAGCTTCAGCTAACTGTGCGGTATATGTTGGAGCAACACCTGTTTTTGCAGATGTTAATCCTGAAACCTACAACATTGATCCTGACAGCATCGAGGCTCACATTACTGATAAGACCAAGGCTGTTGTGGCTGTGGACTATACAGGACAGGCGGTTGAACATGACAGAATCAGAGAGATTTGTGATAAGCATGGACTTATTTATGTAACTGATGCTGCTCACGCGATTGGAACTAAGTACAAGGGAAAAGGAGAGGGCTCTATAGCAGATATGACATGCTTTAGCTTCCACCCTGTCAAGACTATTACCTCAGGTGAGGGTGGTGCAATCACCACAAATGACCCTGAGCTTTACAAGAAGCTTCACCTTGCATCTCAGCACGGTATCGTAAGAACTGATGAGGAGTTTGAGGACAAGAATCCTGAGGGACCTTGGTACTACGAGATGCAGACTCTTGGCTTTAACTACCGTATGACAGATTTTCAGTCTGCGCTTCTTATCAGCCAGCTGAACAAGTTAAAGGAGTTTTCTGATAGAAGAAAGCAGATTGTTAATAGTTATAACGAAGCATTTAAAGATGTTCCTGGAATCATTGTTCAGAAGGAAATCCCTGAGTCGGATACAACCAGACATCTTTACATCATACAGCTTGATTATGATAAGCTTAGTTGCACAAGAAGAGAGTTTTATGATGCTCTTGCCGCAGAGGGTGTTCAGTGTCAGGTTCATTACGTCCCTGTTTACTGGTTCCCATTCTACGAAAAGAGAGGCTATGCGAGAGGCCTTTGCCCTATAGCTGAAAAGATTTACAAGGGTATCATGAGTATTCCGCTTTATCCAATGATGACAGATGAGGATGTGGAGAGCGTTATTGCAGCTGTTAAGAAGGTGGCTGCCTGGTATCTTAAATAATTACGATAAAGACAATGTATAGAAAAGGAGTTTATCAATGCATTCAGTAATAGATAACAAGACTATTTTAGTAACCGGTGGAACAGGTTCATTTGGACACTGCTTTACAGAGTACATTTTGAAAAACTACAATCCAAAGAAGATCATCATTTATTCACGTGATGAGTTTAAGCAGTTCACAATGGCCAATGAGAAGATTTACAGAGACCACGCTGATAAGATGAGATTTTTTATCGGTGATGTTCGTGACGAGGCCCGTCTTGTAAGAGCCTGCGAAAATGTAGATTATATCGTACATGCCGCAGCACTTAAGCAGGTCCCAGCCTGTGAGTACAACCCTGATGAGGCAATCAAGACAAATATCAACGGAGCTCAGAACGTTATCAATGCAGCTCTTAAGACAGGTGTAAAGAGAGTAGTGGCTCTTTCTACAGACAAGGCAGTTGATCCTGTTAATCTTTACGGTGCAACCAAGATGGTTTCTGACAAGCTCTTTATCGCAGCAAATGCTTATGCAGGAACAAAGGATATCAATTTCTCAATCGTTCGTTATGGTAACGTAGCAGGTTCAAGAGGCTCAATCATCCCATTCTTTAAGAGTCTTGTTGAAAAGGGTGAGAAGGAAGTACCTATCACAGACTTTAGAATGACACGTTTCTGGATCAGCCTTCCAGAGGGAGTTGAGCTTGTTCTCAAGGCACTTGCAGAGGCAAAGGGCGGCGAGACCTTTATCAGTAAGATTCCTTCATTCAAGGTTACAGACCTTGCAGAGGCTCTTTGCCCAGAGGCTAAGGCTGTTGAGGTTGGTATCAGACCAGGTGAGAAGCTTGATGAGGTTATGGTTACAAAGGAGGATGCTCCTTTCACATACGAGTATGACAAGCACTTTATCGTATATCCACAGGTTTCCTTCAATCATGAGATTGTACCTGCGCCAGGTGGAAAGAAAGTTCCTGAGGGATTCTATTATAGCTCAGGCAACAACACTGAGTGGATGGATGTTGAGGAGATAAGAAGAAGACTTCCAGAAGCAGTTGAACACTAATTGCTTTAATTATTTTTGGGCGGAGAATATTAGATGAACAAAAAGAGCTCAAAGGGGAAATATGTATATAGATGGGTCTGCATGATGATCTTTGCGTTTCTTGCTACCATTTCATTTTTCTTTGTGTGGTACGAGTTTGCAAAGGATAATAACCAGACTGGACATCTCCTTGGTTATGCCAACCTGCTTATGTCAGCCGGCATATACTTTGTTTTGTATATTATTCTTGGAAAAGCACTTAAGACCTTTAGGATAGGTGTAGACAGAAAAGCAAATCTTCTGGCGTCTCAGGTCCTTGCACTTTTTTGCACGGATGGACTGGAGACGCTTGTTTCCTGTGCTATTACAGGTCAGTTTAGATTCTTCCCGGCATTCCTTTGGAGATATGTACTTCTTTTTCTGGCCCAGGCGGTTGTGCTGTGCATTCTGGTAATTCCTATGGTGGATCTTTATAGAAGTATTTTTCCGGCGCTGCAGCTTTTGGAAATCTACGGTGACAGTCATGATGACAATCTGATGTTCATGGATGGAAGACCAGACAAGTACCACATTGCAGAGAAGATAAATATAAACCAGGGACTTGAGACAATTTTTGCAAAAATAACTGATTATGATGCGGTTCTTATAAATGATATTCCTTCTGAAATTAAGAATGACATATTGAAGGAATGCTTTAGAGTAGACAAGCGTGTTTACTTTACTCCCAAGATTTCAGATATTATTGAAAAAACTGCGGAGGAGATAAATCTTTTTGACACACCGCTTTATCTGTGCAGAAATACGGGAATGTCCAGAGGACAGCGTTTCATAAAAAGATTTTGCGACATTCTGTTTTCTCTGATCGGGCTTATAGTTACTAGTCCAATTTTATTGATAACTGCGCTGGCTATAAAGCTTGAGGACGGTGGTCCTGTATTTTTCAGACAGGACAGAGCTACTATCGGCGGAAACGAATTTAGTATACTTAAGTTCAGGTCCATGATAGTTGATGCAGAAAAGGATGGAAGACCGCATCCTGCTGGAGAAAAGGATCCAAGAATTACAAAGGTTGGAAATATTATCCGCGCCACTAGAATTGACGAGCTTCCACAGCTCATCAATATTATAAAGGGCGATATGTCTATTGTTGGACCAAGACCTGAGAGACTTGAGCATGTGAAGAAGTATACAGAGGAGATTCCTGAGTTTGTATACAGACTCAAGGTTAAGGGCGGACTTACGGGACCTGCGCAGGTTTTTGGAAAGTACAATACAAGTCCTCTTAACAAGCTTAAGATGGATCTTTATTACATAACAAACTATTCAATTCTGTTGGATCTGCAGATTTTATTTGAAACGGTGAAGATACTTGTGCAGAAGGAAAGCACAGAGGGCTTTACCGAGGCCAGACAGGAAGAAATGCATGACGCGAAGTAATATAAAGGTTTCAGTTGTTACTGTTACCTATAACAGCGAAAAGACAGTAAAACGTACGATGGACTCTGTTCTATGCCAGACGGGCCCTATTGTAGAGCACATCATAGTTGATGGCGGATCCTCTGACAGTACACTTGGCATAGTGGAAGGTTATAGGAAGCAATATGAGTCCAGAGGCTTTGAACTTAGGGTAATAAGCGAAAAGGATAATGGCCCCTATGATGCTATGAATAAGGGAGTTAGGGCTGCTACCGGAGATATTGTCGGGATACTAAATAGCGACGATGCCTACGATCCAAAGGCTCTTGCAACGTTGAACTTAGCTGTTGCTGAGAATAATGCTGATATTTATATGGGTGCTATTCGCATACACAACGGTGAGAATCAGATAATAACAAAGCATGCTAAAAATACCAGATATCAGACCTCAAGGCATTTTAACCACCCGGCCTTATTTGCTACAAGGCAGTGTTATGGTCAGGTGGGAGAGTTCCTTATGGGCAATGTCCATGCCGACTATGGCTGGTATTTAAAGGCTCTTAAGATGGGCAAAAGAGTTTATATTATAGAGGATGTTCTTGCAGATTTTTATATCGGCGGTTGGAGTTCCCAGAAGTCCTTTACAAATACACTGGACAGGATTTCAAAGAAGTATCAGGTTTACAAGGAAAATGGTTATAGCAGGCTCTATTATATTGAGTGCTTTGCTCAGGAAATGGCCAAGCTGGTACTTGTTAAGAAAAAATAAAATAACGAAATAACGATAGTGTGCGCGGCGAGCATATGATAAAATGTCCTTATCTGGTACTATGTTAATTTTTTTAAGGTTGGAAAGGAGATTTTTCTATGAAATACGTTTGTGGCACATGTGGCTATGTTTATGATGAAGCAGCCGGCGATCCTGATAACGGAATAGCACCTGGAACTAAGTGGGATGATCTTCCTGCTGATTTTGTTTGTCCACTTTGCGGTGTTGGCAAGGATGATTTCAAGGCTGAGGCATAACCTTAATAACTTAATACTAAATGGAGATTGAAAGAGAATGGCTAAAAGTCGTTCTCTTTTTTCTTGATAGTAAAAGCTTGCATAAAGCAAATTAACGTATTAAAGTGAAATGAAAAGAAATCATCGAGGGAGATATTTGTATGATCAACGAAAGCTACAAAAACATGTTGGGGGCCAAGTCAGTAATCAGAGAACTGTCTGAGTACGCTACAGCTCGCGGCAAAGAGATTGGATATGAGAATGTATTTGATTTTAGCCTTGGAAATCCAAGTGTTGAAGTGCCAGAGGAATTTACAAAGGAGATGATAAGACTTCTTCAGACTGAGAATACCATGACACTTCACGGATATACACCAAGCCTAGGTAATCCTTTGTATAAAGAGAACATTGCGAAATCTTTAAATGAAAGATTTGGTATGAATTATGGACCTGAGCACATCTTTCCAACCACAGGTGCTGCAGGCGCTATTGCCCATGCTCTTAGGGCAGTTACCAAAGAGGGCGATGAGCTTATAACCTTTGCTCCATATTTCCCTGAATACGGTCCTTATGTGACAGGAGCGGGTGTGAAGCTGTCTGTTGTTCCTGCTGATACAAAGACCTTTCAGATTAACTTTGACGCCTTCGAGGAGATGATGAATGAAAAGGTTATGGCAGTACTTATAAATACGCCGAACAACCCTTCTGGAGTAGCATATTCCTCAGAGACACTTACAAAGCTTTCTAAAGTACTGACAGAAAAATCAAAGCAGTACGGACATACTATTTATCTTATTTCTGATGAACCCTATAGAGAGATCGTGTTTAAGGGAGCTGATGCACCTTACGTATCAAAGTTTTATGACAATACCCTTAGCTGCTATTCATTTTCAAAGTCTTTGTCCCTTCCTGGAGAAAGAATTGGTTATGTGGCAGTTAATCCATCCTGCGACGGCGCTGAGTATATCGTTCCTATGTGCGGTCAGATTTCCAGAGGTACAGGACACAACTGTCCGCCATCAATCATTCAGCAGGCTGTGGCCAAGGTATGCGGCATGACTTCGGATCTTTCAGTTTATGAGATCAATATGAACATTATTTATGACACATTGCAGGATCTTGGTTTTACAGTGGTAAAGCCTGGCGGAACATTTTATATCATGCCAAAGGCTCTGGAGGAGAGCTCAATTGAGTTTTGCAAAAAGGCTAAGGATTACGACCTTATTTTTGTACCTGCGGATGGCTTTGGAGCACCAGGATACTTTAGAATGGCTTATTGCATAGATACAGAAAAGGTCGAGCGTGCTATGGTGCGCCTTAGACAGTTTGTCAAGGAAGTATATGGCGGAAAATAAATCATCCCGAGATTGGGGTGGTGGAAACTGCCCATGACTACAATGTTTTTTGAGGTCAAATATGCGTAAATGCGTTGACAACGTGCAATAATGAGAGTAAACTTTATCCCGTAATGACTTTATTGTTTTAACGAGCTACACAATCAAACGTGATTTTTCAATGAGGAGGAGAACGAAAATGACCGAGATTAAGAAGACAGAATCAGCTGTTAAACCTGTTGCAACAATTAAGACTCCTGCAGTTACACCTGAGGTGAAGGCACCTGTTGCTGCAGCAAAGGCAGAAGTAAAGGCTGAGGTTAAAAAGGAAGTAGTTAAGAAGGCACCTGTTAAGAAAGCAGCAGCAAAGAAGCCTGCAGCAAAGACAGAAGCTAAAAAAGCAGAGCCTAAGAAGGTTGCAAAGCCTGCAGTTAAGGAGGAAGCTCCTAAGAAGGCAGCAGCTAAGAAGCCTGCAGCAAAGAAACCTGCTACAAAGAAGGTTGCAGCTAAGAAGACAGAGGCTAAGGAAGCTGATGTTAACGTTAAGGTTGAGCTTCAGTATTCATATAAGCATGTTACATACGATGAGCTTGTTCAGAACTCAAAGAACCACTTCCAGTTTGAGATGGGTGGAAATGTTGATGAGATCAAGACACTTAGCATTTACGTAAAGCCAGCTGAGGATGCTGCTTACTATGTAGTAAATGATAAGGTTCAGGGCAGAATCGGATTATAAATTAGACTTAATAAAATGGGCCAAAGAAGGCATGTGCAGATTGTACATGCCTTCTTTTTTTGCGGCTTTATTTTTTGTTTAGATTTTTTTTAGAAAACATTAATTTTTATCTTGACGCAGATTAATTTCGCTCGTATATTTAATATAATCACTCTGCTTTAACACTTAAAAGTGGTGACACATCAACGCTTTTAACCAAGTGAGTTTTTTCTGAAAATATTAAGATAAATAATCATTATTCTAATTTATTCGTTTTTTCAAACATCGGTAAGACTGTACTAATACCCAAGTACATTTTTATAAAAATACTAATGGAGGAGAATAGTGTATGAAAAGAAATGTGGGACCTGCTAAGGCTCTTGCAGTAATCTTAAGTGCTTCACTGGCACTTTCAAACCCAGTTACTGCGCTCGCTACTTCTGGATCAGATCTTTCAGCTGAAGATGTGGTTATAGTAGACGAAGACCTCAGCAGCGAAGAAACAAATGATGAAAAGCCTTTATTTGAAAAGGTTGACCGTGAAAAAGAAGGAGTTGTCAATTTAGCTGACGCTATAGATGGCGAGACTCCTGATGTTCCGGTTGCAGAGCCAGATCCAGATGAGCAGACACGTGTCATCATCGTAATGGAAGGTGACTCAGTCCTTGACGCAGGATTTGACACAGAGGATCTTTCAGACAATGACGCAGCAATGGCTCTTTCTGAAGAAATCGTATCTGCACAGGAAGAAACTGTAGAGAAGATTTCTGAGGAGGCTTTAGACGGCGAAGAACTTAACGTTAATTTCAATTTCTCAATCATCACAAATGCTGTATCAGCAGATGTAGCATACAAGGACATTGAGAAGATTGTAAAGGTTGATGGTGTTCAGGCAGTATATCGTGCTCAGAAGTACGAACCACTTGCTGATGCACAGCCTCAGACAATCACAGCAGGTGAGATGGTAGGAAGCTACACAGCATGGGCTACTGGCTACACAGGAGCTGGTACAAGAATAGCTGTTATCGATACAGGTATTGATTCAGATCATCCTTCTTTCGATGCAGGAGCTTACCTTGCACACCTTGAGGAAACTGCAGCTGCTAATGACAAGACTGTAGAAGATTACAACCTTCTTACAGCTGAAGAAATCGAGGCAGTTCTCCCTAACCTTAATGCTTCAAAGAGAAGTCAGGGCGTAACAGCTGAGCAGCTTTATGTAAACGAGAAGATTGCATATGCGTTTAACTATGTTGATAAGAACCTTGACATCACACATGATAATGATGAACAGGGCGACCATGGAACTCACGTTTCAGGTATTGCAACAGCTAACTACTATGTTCCAAATGAGGCTTCTGAAACTGGTTATTCAAGACAGGAGATTGGTGTTGTAGGTGTTGCTCCAGATGCACAGCTTATCACTATGAAGGTTTTTGGATCAAATGGTGGTGCTTACAGTGATGACTACATGGCAGCTATAGAGGATGCTCTTCTTCTTAAGGCTGATGCAGTTAACCTTTCACTTGGATCATCAGCAGCTGGTTATTCAGCAGATTCTGAGGCATATATCAATGAGGTATTCGAAAAGCTTGAGGGTACAAGCACAGTAGTATCTATCTCAGCTGGTAACTCAGGCCGTTGGGCAGATGATTCTTCATACGGCGCTAACCTTAGCACAGATGTTAACCAGGATACAGTAGGATCTCCAGGATCATATTACAATGCATTTACAGTAGCTAGTGCTGTAAACTCTTCAATTACAGCTAAGTACTTTGAATCAGCAGACGGTCAGAAGGTATTCTACTCAGATGGTAATGACACTCTTGCTCCTGCATTTGCATCACTTGATGTTAATGGCGACGGAACTGAGTATCCATTTGTTTTACTTGCTGCAAAGGGATTGCCTACAGACTATGAAGGTGTTGATGTAACCGGTAAGATTGTAGCTGTACAGCGTGGTGAGTGCACATTTGGCGAGAAGCAGATGAATGCTGAGGCAGCTGGTGCTATTGCTGTTGTTATTTACAACAACCAGGCAGGTACAATCAACATGACACTTCAGGGAAGCACAGCTAAGATTCCTGCAGTATCAATCACTCTTGCAGATGGACAGGCACTTGCTAAAGGTGCGAAGAAGGTTGCAGATGGTGTATACGAAGGCACTATCACTGTAGTAGATAAGCTTGGTGTTAACTATAATGTTGCTGATGCATATACTATGAGCACATTTTCTTCATATGGCGTTCCAGGATCTCTTGATCTTAAGCCGGAGATTACAGCTCCTGGTGGAAATATCTACTCAACAACAAATGATGGTACATACGGACTTATGAGCGGAACTTCTATGGCAGCTCCTTCTATTTCAGGTCAGAGCGCACTTGTAGAGCAGTATATCCGTGAGAATGGTCTTGACAAGAAGACTGGCCTTTCAGTTCGTACACTTGCTCAGTCACTTCTTATGAGTACAGCAGTACCTCTTCACGAGGATAATGATCCGGAGGGACTTGAATACTCACCTAGATCACAGGGCGCAGGTCTTGGCAATGCTTACAATGCAGTTACTACTCCTACCTTCATCCTTGTTGGTGATAAGGAAGGAAATGATGGTAAGGTAAAGGCAGTTCTTGGAGATGATGCAGAGAGAACTGGTAAATACAGCTTCTCATTTGATGTATATAACTTAACAGATGATCCTCAGTTCTATGTACTTGATTCATCTGTACTTACAGAGCAGATTTATGCAGCTGGTGAGCTTACATACTTCGTAGGTTCTTCACACCAGCTTAGCCCAGAAGTATCACTTGTAGCTGATAACACAAGACTTGTTTACGACTTCAACAAGGACGGCAAGGTTAACGCAACTGACAGAACTGCTTTCCTTAAGGCTGTAAACGGCTCAGAGAAGACAACAATTCTTACTCTTCAGGATTATTTCGACCTTAACAAGGACGGAGTAGTTGATACTAAGGACGTATATGTATTTGGCAGACAGCTCAGAGGTAAGGGCGATGTTGCTGATCTTTCACTTAGAGCAGTAGAGGTAGACGACAAGACAACAGTAAGCGTAGACATCAACCTTTCAGACAGCGACAGAGAGTACCTTGAGCAGTTCGCAAATGGTATCTATGTAGATGGTTTCGTATATGTAAAGGGTCTTGTAGACCTTTCAGTTCCTTTCCTTGCATTCTATGGAAGCTGGGCTGATTCATCAATGTTTGAGCCATATGACTTCATGGAGGCTACGCATAACAAGGCTTATCAGGGACAGACCTATACAGGAATTGCAAAGACAAACTTCCTTTCAATCTTCCCTATGGGCGATGCAGATGAGTATTATTACATTCCTAACCTCTTCATCACAGGTAATGAGTATAAGCCAGAGAGAAATGCTATCAGTGCAGTAAATGGATCAGCTCTTGGATCTCAGTATTATACACTTATCAGAAATGCTAACAGAGTAATTACTACAATCAAGGATAGAAATACAGGCGAAGTATACTTTAACAATACTAAGACAGAAAACTATGCAGCATTTGTATATCAGGGACAGTGGGAGAACACCCTTGATGGCACAGAGCTTAACTGGGCAGCTACAGATGCACAGGGAAATCCTCTTCCAGATGGAACAGAAGTTGAAGTTGTACTTCAGGCTATCCCTAGCTACTATGATGATGTAGAAGATCCTACAACTCTTACAAATGCAGGTCTCTACCTTTCAACTCCACTTGTAGTTGATAATGAAGAGCCTGAAATCGTTGATATGGCTGAAAACGCTGAGGATTCTTCTAAGTTTGATATTACACTTAAGGATAATCAGTACATTGCAGCAGCTCTCGTATATGACAAAAATGGAGATCTCATTGAAAAGTATGCTGTTGACCAGACTCAGAAGGGTGAAGAGACAGTGCTTACTATCGATGCTCCACAGAGTGTTTTCTATGTTGATGTTGCAGACTATGCTCTTAACGTTGTTGAGTACCGTGTAAACAACACAGGACATGAAGAGACTCCTTATGTAGAGTCAATTACAATCGACCAGGGTGAAGAAATCACACTTGGTACATGGGTAATGGATTACTTCACTGCAACTGTTGGCCCTGATTGGCTTGCAGAAGGTCAGGATGGCGTAACATGGGAATCTTCAGATGATGATGTTTGCTATACTCTTTCATCAGGTCTTTTCCTTACATGGGATGAAGGTGAGTGCATAGTAACAGCTACAACTAAGGGCGTAACAGAAGAAGGCGAGCACCTTACAGCACAGATCAAGGTTATTGTTGATGATTCAGCTGAATATGGTGGAAACATGGAGCTTCCTGAGGAATTACCTGCAGATGCACCTGCAAAGTTTGTAGAGCGTTACGAGCAAATCAAGGCTAGAAGAGCAGCAGCTGGACAGGAAGAAGCTCCTGTAGAGGAAGAAGCAGAAGTAGAAATAGAAGTTGTAGGAGGAGAGAATGATGATTAAATTATTTAAAAAGGCAGTCGTTCTCGGATTGACAGCAGTAGTTGTCTTTGCTGGGGCTCCAGTACAGACTGTAAAGGCAGCAGATGCTCAGCCTTTACACACAAGCGTTGCAGTTGCTGGAAAAGATGCTAAGCAGACAGTTTCATACGATCTTAATCTTGATAAAGTCGAATTAACTGACGGAAGAGTTGCTGTTACATTTGATACAAGCGTGCTTGAGCTTACAGGCGCTAGTGACAGTGTAAACTTCGATGTTAAGGACCTTAACAGAGAGTATGTATCAGAGGACGAAGAAGGCGTAGCATATGCTTTCGTTAATGGAGATCCAAAGAAGCGTGGCGGAAAGGTACTTCGCCTTAAATTCGCAGTAAAGCCTGAGGCACAGACAAAGGCTCAGGAGACAGTAATAAAGACTCGTGTGCTTAACCTCAACAATGAGGACGAGGAAGTAGTTGCAGCTTCAACTGTTTTAGAGGACGCTGTAACAGTAGGAAGAAATAAGCCAGTTGTTCCTCAGAATGTAACAGCTGTTGAGGAAGTTGGTGGAGTAAGAATTTCCTGGACAAAGGACGAGTTTGCTGATGGATACGAAGTATATCGTTCAAGCTCAGCAAATGGCAAGTACACAAAGGTTGGAACTACAAAGAATAATTCCCTACTTAATATTAATGCTGCTAAGAACAAGGATTATTACTATAAGGTAGTTGCTTACCAGAATGGTACACCATCATACCGCACAGAGGCATCAGCTCCTGTTAAGATCACAGTTAAAAAGATCTTTGGTATCTTTGGTTGATAACCTGAAAAGCTATATTAAGAGGCCTGCATTTTGCAGGTCTCTTTTTAAATGGAGAAAATGGTGCAACTTAGCGTATTTCATACATATTTTAGAAATGTGTGCTTGACATCGGATGTACGTAGTGATATTTTATGATACAGAAGATGTTAGCACTCAAATGGAGTGAGTGCTAACACTTGAAAATAGATACCGTTCCAATGAATTTAACCGGTGAATGCAGAGGAAGGGCTTTATGGAACTAGACGAAAGAAAAAGAAAAATTCTTCATGCTATAGTTAAGAATTACTTAGAGACAGGTGAACCAGTTGGCAGCCGAACAATTTCCAAGTATACAGATCTTAATCTTAGCTCTGCCACAATTAGAAACGAGATGGCAGACCTTGAAGAAATGGGACTTATAATTCAACCACATACCTCAGCAGGTCGTATTCCTTCAGATCAGGGCTACAGAGTATATGTAGATGAGATGCTTCGTGACAAAGAGCAGGAAGTTGAGAATATGAAGGAAATGCTTCTTGATAAGGAAGAGAAGCTTGAGAATCTTCTTAAGCAGGTTGCCAAGACGCTGGCAATTGATACTAATTACGCCACCATGATCTCAGCACCTCAGATTAGAAAGAACAAGCTCAAGTTCATTCAGATTTCCAAAGTGGATAATGAACACCTTCTTGCAACAATTGTTATAGAAGGAAATGTTATCAAGAACAAGATCATTCCTGTTGATGAGGTTTTAGATGATGCTACGATGCTTAAGCTCAACATCCTTATGAATACAAGGCTAGATGGCCTTGCAGTTGAGGATATCAACCTTGGACTTATAGCAGCTGTCAAACAGGAAGCGGGCATCCATTCAGAGATTATCGGGAACGTGATCGATGCAGCAGCTGAATCAATTACTGCTGATGAAGATCTTCAGATATATACAAGTGGTACGATGAACATTTTCAAGTATCCGGAGCTTACTGACAATGCCAAGGCCAGCGAGCTTATCAGCACCTTTGAGGATACCAAGGACCTTTCCAGTATCGTAGAAGATACCCTGTCAGCAGATTCTGAGCAGACGGGCATCCAGGTTTATATAGGTAATGAAACTCCTGTACAGGCTATGAAGGACTGTAGCGTTGTAACAGCGACCTATGAGCTGGGAGATGGTATGAAGGGTACTGTAGGTATTATCGGACCTAAGAGAATGGATTATGACAAGGTTATTACAACTTTGAAAAATATGCGTCATGCGCTGGATGACCTTTATAAGAAGGGCTAGCGCAGAGCGCTTTGACATATTTTAGCAAGTTTTAGGAGGTAGTACTTTTGAGTAGCACAGAAAAAAGCAAGAAGCCTGTAAATGCAAAAGAAAAAGAGGCTCTTGAGAATATCATGGAAGAACTTGAGCAGGAAGCCAAAGAAAAAGAGGCTGAGAGCAAAGAAAAAGCAGAGGCTAAGGCAGAGGAAGACGGTGAATCCAAGGCTGAGGAAGTAAAGTCAGAAGAAGCTGGTGCTGATGATGCCGTTGAAGGTGATGACGCCGCAGCTGAAGGCAAAAAGAAAGGTCTTTTCTCCAAGAAAGAGAAAAAGGATCCGCTTAAGGAAAAGGTTGACGAACTCAACGACAAAGTTATGAGACAGATGGCTGAGTTCGATAACTTCAGGAAGAGAACAGAAAAAGAGAAGGCTTTGATGTTTGAGCAGGGACAGGGAAATGTCCTTGAGAAGCTCCTTCCTGTTATAGACAATTTTGAAAGAGGTCTTGCAGCAGTTCCTGAGGAAGAAAAGGATGGAGCTTTTGCAGACGGTATGAACAAGATCTACAAGCAGCTTATGAAGCAGATGGAAGACCTTGGTGTAACCCCAATTGAAGCTGTGGGAAAGGAATTTGATCCTAATCTCCATAATGCGGTAATGCAGGTTCAGACAGATGAGTATGAATCAGGAGTTGTTGCACAGGAACTTCAAAAGGGATATATGTTCCACGACACCGTGCTCAGACATAGCATG
>JAEEGL012673977.1_pt1 | contig 24569 bp, 25 predicted proteins | sample 9134231 | NCBI WGS metagenome assembly JAEEGL01 (sample SAMN16246548, study PRJNA631951) | gut metagenome | biome: gut microbiome; feature: rumen; material: fiber-attached | host: Bos | place: Iran: Karaj | collected 2018-10
TATATCCGTCTGCCGCAAGCTGCATATATGCAGTCTCGGCAGAGGTCCTGCTTACGGACAGTGTCTCCTGACATTTTCTGAGAGATGGCATCCTGTCTCCTGCTTTGAGCTGACCGGATCTCATATCGCTTACAAAATAGTCGTATATTTTTTCATAGACCTTCATAAAACTGTCCCCTAAATAATAATTAGTTTTATCCCTTTTTTAGATACCAGACTGATGGTATTATACACCCATCACAAACAAATAAAACAGATGAAAAAGATCAAATACAGATCGTAAGGAGCATTATGAGTGAGATCAAAACAAAAACCAAATCATTACAGACTGAAAAAACGAGACGGCTGGTTATTACGGCACTCATGGCAGCACTGACATATGTAGGTACAATGATCATAAAGATCCCTACGCCAACAAACGGCTACATTCATCCGGGAGACGGATTTGTCCTGTTGTCGGGAATAATGCTGGGACCGGTATGGGGCAGCCTGGCAGCAGCTATAGGTTCGGCAATGTCTGATCTGATAGGAGGCTACTTCATCTATGTACCTGCCACTTTTCTGATAAAGGGAGCAACTGCATTGGTTGCAAGTCTTATATTTAAAGGTCTGGCTAAGGTTCTTGAAAACAAAAAGAATGTTATAAAGCTGGTGCTTGCAGGCATCATCGGTGAACTGGTAATGGTAACGGGATACTTTGTCTTTGAGATATTTATTCTGACGGCGGGAGAGAATTCCGGTCTTGCTGCCGGAGTGGCAGCAGCTGCAGTCGGTATCCTGCCCAATATCGTTCAGGGAATTTTCGGAGTCATAATATCCACCACACTTTATCCGTTGCTTAGCAGACTTTATAAATAAGATTTAAGGAATATTTAAGAGTTGATGTGATAGCATTCTGCTTAGAAAAGAAAACTGATAAGGAGGAATTGCTATGAGAGTGATCGGAAACATATTGTGGATACTGCTTGGCGGACTGGAAATCGCTTTTACATGGGTGTGCATAGGAGCACTTTGTTATCTTACGGTAGTGGGGATACCACTTGGCAGACAGGCATTTAAGATGGCAAAGCTTACGCTTACACCGTTTGGCAAAGATGTGGTTTACGGTGGCGGTACACTTTCCACGACAGCCAATATTGTATGGTGCCTTCTTTTCGGAATATGGATGGCGATCGCTTATGTCATTTCAGGAGTTGTAACCTGCATGAGTGTTGTGGGCATACCTTTCGGTATACAGGCATTCAAGATGGCAAAGCTTTCGCTCTGGCCGTTTGGAGCAGGAATAGTGGAAACCGCCTGAAATACTGGCGTTTTACAGGGGTGGAGATTTCAGATACGGGCAGGAGTTCATCATTGAACTCCTGCAATTTTTTTGTGTTCAAAAAAATTTTTAAAATTCTATTGACAAATATATCGCCATGCGATATATTCTAATCACGATATAACGACAGACGATATATCGGCAGACATATTAAAAAATTTTAAACCTTGGAGGGAATAAGCAATGAATAACACTAAGACATTAAAGATCATGAGAGCTATCAGCCTGGCAGTACTTGCACTGTATTTTATCCCTGTGCTTGCAGGATCATTTTTCAATATCACTATGTCAGATGCGGCAATCCGTTTCACCGGTATCATCGTTCTGCTGGCGCTTCCTATGGCAGCATTTGCAAGCATGAGGATACATCATCTTAAAAAGCAGGAGCGTTGCTGAAGAACATAAAATAAAAATGTGAGGAGATAATGACAGTGAAAGGAATGGAAAAAGATCTGCCCCTTACAGAGGCCATCTTCTACATACTTCTGGCGCTTCGCCATCCGAATCACGGATACGGGATCATACAGGAAGTGGAAAGCATGACATCGGGACGCCTGGTACTGGGAGCAGGAACGCTCTACGGAGCGATACAGAATCTGGAGAAGAAAAAATGGATCCAGGTATATGATGCCGAAGCCGGCTCGCGAGGGAAAAAACAATATCTGATAACTGATGCAGGCAGGGAAGTGTTTGAAGCTGAAAGACTCAGACTTTCGGAGCTCCTAAAAAACGCGGAACTCATAAAGGAGAGATAAAAAATGGTAAAGTTTAGACTCTATTATGATAAAGATAAAGAAACCGAATGGCTCAATCAGATGTCTGATGACGGCTATGCCATGAAAAGTTTTTTTGCGGGCTTTTATGAATTTGAACCCTGTGAAAAGGGCGAATGGCGCTATCAGGTAGATATCGGTCAGGGATTTGGAGGCGTAAAGAGTTCATACAGAGAGTTTATGGAAGAGATGGGTGTGGAAGTCGTACAGTGCTGGGGGCCCTGGGTGACACTGCGCAAGAAGGCAGCAGATGGTGAATTTGAGCTTTATACGGATGTGGACAGTCAGATCGGTCAGTATAAAAAAATATCTCTTATGTTTAAGATCGTACTGATACTGGAACTTGCAGGTTTATTTTATGAACTGTATTTAGGAACTAAGAATCCGGTAGGCTTCGCATTTGCGATGATATTAGCTGCATTTGTTGTGGTATTTGCAAATATGCTCATACGTACAGATCGTAACATCGCTGAGCTTAAGGAACGTAAGGGTGAGAATGTTAAAAGATATAGCGGAAGACAGATCTCTATGCTTATTCCTGCGGGATTTCTGATAAACTCGATAGCTCTGCTGGGTGTGGATCATATACCGACAGCAATACGCGGAGTGATGTTAGTCATAGCGGTCAGCCTGATAATCGCAGGTGCTGTGGTCACTGCAATAAGGAGGAAGAGATGAAGAAGTTCAGAACCCTTTTTAGCATAATTACTATCGTGCTGATAGCTGCATTTTTCGTAGTATTCATAAATTATGGAAAGAATTCGGCTGTATATGAGACTGTCTTTAATGAAACCTGGACTCAGGATATCGTAGTGACAGACAGTATGCCTGATTCAGCCGGACTATCAAAGACAATAAGTATCCCGGAGGATGGTAAATACAGAATAAGCGTTGATGTGGTGGCGGACGCCTACAGTTTCATCCACGGGATCGTAATAAAAGACAAAGACGGTAATGCTTTAACAAGTATGACTGCAGGCTCTATGACAGGCTGGTCAGAAGAATTTGATCTTAAAGCAGGTACCTGTACAGTAGAGTTTGACTATCTTGCTAATGGAGATGGTTACAGGGATTTTGCAAAGCAGTACTACACGTTTTCAAATGATCAACAGCTCGAGCAGGCTGTTAAGAACGCTGATTTTGAAACTATGGAAAAGAATGCCATAGACAAGGTTGAGTATATGGTTGAGGCAGAGAAGGTCGGCGATGCTCTGCCGGAAGTGAAGAGAAACACGTTTATCCTGCTCCTTGTTATCACGGTACTTATGACATTTACTGTTCTGGCAGCAGGGATGCCTGATGCGGGAGAGTCCGAGACGGATCTTAAGAGAAGGCTTGGCGGTACAGGTGTCAGATATGCTTTGTTCTTTGTGGCAGTGTTTGGATTTCAGATCTTATTTTCACTTGGCGCTGATATTTTAAAACCCGGTTACGTAGATGATCATATGGTCGCTTTTCAGCTGCTGGCAACATTTTTATCAGTGGATGTTGTCGGATTCCCTGTAATATATCTTGCGAGCCGTAAGATCCCGGTTAAGAAGATCGAAGAGCATGGTATCGGCGCAAAATGGTTACTGTACCTGCTTCTTAGCTTTGGAATAATGGTTCCCGGTGCTGTCATAGGAGCGGCCTTTCAGCTGCTGCTTTCGGGTAGTTCGACAAGTCCTATAACCGGTATCCTGTTTTCTTCTTCGGTCATTCCAAGGATACTTGTTGTGGGTATAGGTGCACCGATTTTTGAGGAACTGATCTTCAGAAAGCTTCTTTGTGATAGGCTTTATAAATACGGGGAGTTTGTCTGTGTACTGCTTTCGGGACTTATGTTCGGTCTGTTCCACGGTAATCTGTCACAGTTTTTCTATGCAACTGGTCTTGGAATGCTTTTTGCCTTTGTGTACTTACGTACAGGAAGGATAAGATATACCATTGCGCTTCATATGACGGTGAATCTTGCCAGTTCTGTGATAACTGCGGGATTAATGAATGCGATCATGGATGAAAACGGACAGGTCATTACTGATTCTCCAATGGTACCTGTATTTGGATTGTGGATGTTACTGTATGCAGGAATGGGATTTGTGGGAGTAGTGACACTGATAATCTTATTTGCCAAAAAGAAGCTTGCGCTTGTAAGTCGTCCGGGCGAACCGGGCAGGATCGAGACTATAAAAGCGATGTTAACATCACCTGAAATGTGGATGTTTTATGCAGGATGCATCGGGATATTTGTATATTCATATTCAGGGATTTAACAAAATGCCGAGCAGCTCATATGTACCGTCATTGCACTCAACAATGTAGTAATGACGGTCATATGTGAATGACCCTTCAGCTCGCAGATCTTCGGTGGGGATATGATCCGGGTTCAGAAGGTAAAGCTTTTCGGTACCGGTCAGCATACTATCGGACACAGCAGTCATACTGGAGTCTATCGGATTTGACAGTGTATTGCTCACGGCTTTTTGCAGCATTTCATCGGACTCAAAATCAAAGATTGAAAAGAGCTCTTCAGGTGTTTCGTATTTTCCGGTCATATAGCAGCATCTGAAGGCTTCACCGAATCCGATGTTTTCAGCATATACTATCTCATCGCTGATCTGCGGCAGAAAAGCATTTACAGCGATATTCTCCCTCCGGGGAGCCATGTCTCCTTTGTTTTTGGTGGATACGGCCATTTCGTCAAGGTTTACTGTCTGCGGCTCCATAGATCTGCTCATCGCAGAGGCAGCAGCAGCGGCGCCAAGCATGATAATGATGACTGTTGTTACAGTGGCAATTATTATAGCTGCGGCAATGATCGCAGCTATGATGATTGTTTTTTTATTCTTTTTCAGGTGGTCACTGTTCATGATCTGAATCTCCATAGTTCTATACGGGTGTAGAGTTATTGTATCTATTATAAAATGATATTTCAATTCAGCTTTCATTGATATTTGTTATAATCAGAAATGTATTCTTATTTGAAGGGATCATGTGGGGGGAATGTGTAATGAAAACTAAGGCAAAGATAAAATATGACCGCTTTGATTCAAGGTTATATTTTGTGCTCGCGTGCCTGTTTACGGCATGGGCTTTGACAGATATTTTGCTCGTGATCTTTGACAGGGTGATCCAAAATGCTCCGCCGGCATTATTGATGCTTACGGTGGGGACTATGCCGTTTACTCCGATACTGGCATTATTATGCTGGGCCGTTTATATCGATATCAGGGTATATTTTGCACGTCTTAAAAAATATGGCTATTCCATTCCTGAGAAAAAGAAGGATCATGCAAGTATTGACGAACTGATAGTCAGTTATGTGATGCAGCCGCAGAAGCAGAATGCCCGCTCGATGGGAAGCCTTGTGACAGCAGCCATTGCCGCATTGGCGGGAATCGGTCAGATAGGCTATATCATACATATTCTGCTTCGGTTTACAGCCGATCCGTACTCGGATCTCTCTGAGATCATATTAATGTCGGTTATTGCATTTATTCCCGTTCTGGTGTTTTTGTTTATGTCATATATATATTTTAGAGAGAGTGATAATTCAAAATACCGTGATGATATTGAACGGGGCGGACTGCCAAACCGCGCGACACGTGTGGATTTTATGAAAGCACTGGGGATCATTTTGCTGGTGATCATAATCACTTTTGTCGCAGACGAAATAATCATAAACATGCTGAAATATATCAGCCGTTCACGTGAAATGTAAACATATGCATAATGAGGTGGAGTATGGATAAGGAAAGAGTATTTAAAATACTGGGGATCGAAGAGACAAACGATAAGGATCTTATCGGTGCAGCTTACAGGCAGAAACTCATCACAGTCAATCCGGAAGATGATGCGGAAGGGTTCATGCAGCTGCGTGAAGCTTATGAAACAGCGATAAACCTTGCCGACAGACCGGATGATGAAGTTGAAAGCGAACGCAGAAGTTACGGTTTAGGTCCCGAGATAGATGAGCTTATGTGGCGTGCCGAAGATATTTATGCTGATATCTTTGTCAGATGCGATGAGAAAAAGTGGGAAGAGTGGCTCTCTGACCCTCTTTGCAGCAGTGTTGATACTTTTGGAGATGTGAGGACTGCACTTCTGATCTTTCTTTCATATAATTATTTCTTTCCGAATGATATTTTCAGGCTCTTTAACAGAGCGTTCAGAATAGTTGAGGATGAGGATGAACTGAAGAATGATTTCAGTCCTAATTTTTTGGGCTTTCTTATAGGAAAGATCAATTCGAAGCCATCAGAGGATTTTGATTATGGAAAGCTGATCCCGCGAAAACAGTATGATCCGCAATTTGTTACAGGCGGACTTACATTTGATACGCAGGGCAGAGAGTATAGGGAAAATCCGGATGAGCAGAAATATGGTGAATATATAAATAAGGTGATAAGGGCAGATACTTTATATGATGAAGCTTCTGAAAACGAGGATCCACAGGCGCTTGAGAATGTTAAGAATTATGTGAGCGCTCTTGTCGGCTGGTTTGAGGAATCAGAAATTTATCATCCTTTTGAAGAGATCATAAAGATGAGATCTGCAATATTGACAGGTCAGGATGCTTATGCCAGGGCACTTGCTACTGACATAGTAAATAAGAAATCTCCGGTATATGACGAGCGTGTAGCCATTGATGCTGTTTCTGTTCTGGTTCATTATGCGATACATGATACAGGCATTGAGGTTGGAATGGATCGTGCGGATGATCTGAAGCCGCTTAACCTTAATGATTTTCCCGTTTCGGAATGTAATGCTATCCTTGATGATACGGAAGAGGTGTTTGGATCTTCGGCTAAGTGGCTGATCGCCAAGGCAGGCATGAGAGCCCTGACAGAGGATTATGTGGCGCCTTATCCGATACTTACTGAGATATATTATCTGATACCGACCAATGCCGATGGTCTGTATTTACAGGCGTGGTTAAAGAATTCTACTATTGCCGGAATGGAAGAAGCGGTAGCAACTGAAACTGATGAAAAGCAAAAGAAATTCCTGATAAAAGAACTTGCAGATGCATATCTTTACAGGAAGGAGGATGAAAAAGTCCTGGAGATATTTAAGGATTTTGAGCCCGATGCATTAAATGAGTATTCATATCATGTGATACAGGGGCAGGCTTATATGAGGCTGGAAAACAAAGAGAAGGCCATCGAAAAGCTGCAGGCTTCATTGGATTATATTTACCGCAAAAAAGAGAATATTGAAAATGGAATAAAGGATGAGTGTTTTGAAAAAGATCAGGAAAGGATCAGGGAATGCTTCAGGCTTGAAGCTATTCTGGGGTCTACGTATGGAACGCTTGGTGATCTCGAGAATGCCGAGAAGTACATGGCAAGATCTTTCGAACATATGAAAGAAAGAATAGAAAATGATCCGGAATTTACGTATGATATGCTTCAGCCGGTTACCGCAGCATATGCGGAAATGATGGATAGAAAAGAAAAATACGCGGAAGCATATAAGTTATGGGATTATGCATACAGTGTCTGCAATGAACCGGGATCCCTTGCAGCAAGACAGAGGGCGGCATACTGGGCAGATGCAAAACAGCAGGTTATCAATGACTACAGTGATCTGCACGGGATCGATCCCGGTTATCAGGGCGCATATGAGTATGCGGTTCTGATCTTTATGCAGGAAAAAATGCCCGAGGAAGCCGGAAAAATCGTTGATGAAGCAGTAGCCAATAATATAGAAGCAGATTTCATCACATATTATAAGGCGGAACGTGCAGCAGAAGAAGGCGATGTAAAAACTGCTCTGGAGCTTTACAAAGGACTTTATGAATCCGTAAAGAACGGAGAGTCGAATCTTGCTGACAAGGCGTATGTTCTTTATATGTATGCTGAACTCCTTGGCAAAAACAAGGGAGATGACAGGAAAGAACGACTTGCTGCAGAGGCAGAAATTCCGCAGATACTGGAATATGCAGCCGCTCAGGGTCATGCATTCCCTAATCTGTATTACAGCCTGTGCAGACGTTATGACGACCTGTGGCTTCATACGGAAAAACCTGAAGCTGCAAGCAAGGCGAAGGAAGCGGCAGCTTTATATCTTGAAAAAACAGATCGTATAAGTGCATATATCGATTCGATCTTTATAGGTCTTGATATCGGTGATCTGGAAGCTGCAGGCGCTTATGCGGATAAGGCTCTTGAACAGGATGATTCCGATATGTATGCGCTTAATGCTGCAGCCAAGACTCTGCAGTACAAAGGAGAGCTCGAAAAAGCTGCTGAAAAGTTTGAACAGGCCATAGCAATCGAAAAGAAGGAATATTCTGACAGAAAGAACGCTCTTCTTGAAGAAGGAAAAGATCCTTCTGAGGAAAATATAAGAAGATTTGTTGCGGTATACAGAAATTACAGAAGGTGTCTTACACGGCTCAAGGATTATGACAGGGCAATTGAGATCCAAAAGGAAGTCATTGAGCTCGACGGAGACGATTATGAAAAACAGCAGTTAGCATATCTGTACAGATATAACGGTGATGCAAAACAGGCCTTGAAGACTTTTAAGGAGATGAAGATAGATCTTCTTGAAAAGAGGATGGACAGCGATCTTCCTTTCGGTGAAGATGAGGATCCTGATGTTAGGATAATCCTTACATCTGTTGATATAATCGACACTGCGGTGCTGTTTGGTATGATGGATGAAGCAGAAGAGGAATACCGTTATATTTCCGGAAAAGTAAAAAGCATAGTTCAGTGCAAAAACAGATCTGACAAAATGAAGTCTCTTGTAAAACGATGCTTTGATACATTGGGCCAGTGTACACTTTTTACCCTGAGGAAAGAAAGTGATGCCATAGACTATTTCCGTGTTGATGATGAAGGATATGATATTGATATACAGGAGCAGGGTGACTGCGATTTTGACCTGCGTGAGAAGGCACAGTCTGCCAGCCATCTTGTCAGTGCATATCTCTTTATGTCAGTCAGACAGCCTGAAAGAAGGGAAGAGGCATTACAGAAAGCAAAAGAATATGGCGAAGAAGGAATAAGATGTCTTACATCATATTCAAACGGAGACCTTGATCATTTCCTTGATTTTCCGAAGGATATACCTATGAGGGCTTATCTTATGGCCGATCTTCTTTACGGTATGGGTGAGAAGGACAGGGCACTGGAGATCGCAAATAAAGGTAAAGCGGCCAATGTGTGTTATTCATGTACTCATGCCACATGCTATGAGTATTATCTTTCAATGGCAAGGTTTATGGAGTATGAAGGTAAGTATAAGGAAGCACTGGAATATTACAAACAGGCACAGCCTGACAGCCACGGCGATGCTGAAGTGTATAATGCTATAAGAGTGCTTACAGAAATAGTAAAGGATTAACAGGAAGGATTTAAGAAGTGATAATCGGTATTGATCTGGGAACGACTAACAGTCTTGCTGCATATATGACAGAGGATGGACCAAAGATCATCCCCAACAGACTGGGGAATAATCTTACTCCGTCTGTAGTAGCGATGGACAAGGACGGCAATATATGTGTCGGTGAAACGGCAAAGGAAATGATGTATGCCGATCCAACATGTGCTGCTTCAGTATTTAAAAGGAGTATGGGCACTGACAAGGAATTCTATCTGTCAGGAAAAAGGTTCAAGGCAGAGGAACTTTCTTCGTTTGTGTTAAGGAGTCTGAAGGAAGATGCAGAAGCACTGCTGGGTGAAAAAGTTGAAGAAGCGGTTATATCGGTTCCCGCGTATTTTAATGATTTCAGACGTAAAGCGGTAAAACGTGCGGGAAAGCTCGCGGGACTCAATGTAGAAAGGATCATTGCGGAGCCTACAGCGGCTGCAATGGCTTATGGTCTTTATAAGGAAAAGCGTGACATAAAGGCTGTCGTATTTGATCTGGGCGGTGGAACATTTGATATATCCATATTGATGTATTTTGCACCGATATTGGAGATACATGCTGTAGCAGGCGATAATTTCCTCGGAGGAGAAGATTTTACGAAAGTGATAGAGGAGATGTTCCTGCAGAAATGCGACCTGCCTGTGAATATTGCAGATAACGCGGATGATAGATTTGTGGTGGATCTGTATAAAGAAGCGGAACGCTGCAAGAGAGCGATCACGGATACGGATCGTTATAAGATGTCCGTGAAAAAAGGTGACAAAACATACACCGCTGAAATAACAAGAACAGATTTTGAAAAGGAATGCGCCGGACTGTATGAAAGACTTAAAGTCCCGATCAGAAAGGCTTTGTCAGATGCCAAGATCAAACTGTCCGAAATAGATAAAGTGGTTCCTGTAGGAGGAGCTACAAGGATGCCCGGCATCAGGTCTTTCCTTGCAAAGACATTCAACTGCTTCCCGGATATCTCGATCAATCCGGATGAGATAGTTGCTGTAGGTGCAGCGATCCAGGCAGGAATGAAGGAGAGGAATGATTCGGTTAAGGAAGTGATACTTACCGATGTCTGCCCCTTTACACTCGGAACAGAGGTTTCAGTAAGGTATTCCGAATTCAAATATGAGGACAATCATTACTGTCCCATAATAGAGCGTAATACCGTGATACCTGCTTCACGTACTGATGAGTTTTATACTATCAGGGATCATCAGACAAAGCTTGATATCACTGTGCTTCAGGGAGAGAGCAGGATCGCATCCGAAAACCTGACACTCGGACATATAGTAGTTCCGATCCCGGATAATAAGGCGGGTGAAGAAGGCGTTAAAGTTACATTTACCTATGATATAAATTCGATCCTTGAGGTGGAAGTAACGGTAATGTCTACCGGAAAGAAATACAGGGAGGTCATAAAGGGAATAGAGACCGATATGACCGATGAAGAGATAGATAAACGCTTTGAGGAACTCGCATACTTAAAACTCCCGCCCAGAGAGCAGGAACGAAACAGGTATATATTCGCAAGGGCTGAAAGACTGTTCATGGAACTCGTAGGCATGGACAGAGAACGCCTGGAAAACTACGTCCGTCTGTTTGAGGCCGCGCTGGATTCGGGAGATGAAGGCGAGATCAATTACAAAAGATCACGCCTTGAAGAAGTGATGGATGAGTTTGATAATTAATTCTTAATACTAAAAAACGGTCTTTATATCCTTATAGATATAGGGATCGTTTTTTTATTATATTAATACTTCCCACACCGTGCACCCTTCTATGACGGTATTTAAGTGAGCCTTAGCAGATCTCGAAAATGCAGAGAATGACTAGGAACGGGCCGCCAGGACGGCGGGCCGATGTGAACAACGCCACATGGATGTGGCGTGTGAACGGTTCCGGAAAGAACCAATAGTTTGGGGCATTTTCGTAAGAGCTGCTTGGCGAACGGTACCACCGTCAGAGAAGGGTGCACGGTGTGGGAAGTTTAGTAAATTGAAAATATCAAAAAAGTATATTGACATCATAGTGTACATGGTGTATATATATGTATATATACAGTACATGTGCAAAACCTATAGGAGTGTATATTAAATTGAAGATCATAATCAAAGCATCATCAGAGCTTCCGATCTATGCGCAGATCGAGGAGCAGATCAAATCCCAGATACTATCTGGAGAGATTCCTGAAGGAACTGTACTTCCTTCGATAAGAAAGCTTGCAAGTGAACTGAAAGTGAGTGTTATCACGACCACAAGAGCTTTCTCAGATCTTGAAGCGAACGGGTTTGTTGCCGCGGTTCAAGGCAAAGGAACAGTAGTACTTCCGCAGGATAACACTCTTCTTCATGAGCAGTATCTGAAGCGCATCGAAGAATTGTTTACAGAAGCTATCTCGGCTGCCAGAACAGCGCGGATCAGTGACGACGAAATGAAAGAGATACTTGATCTACTTCTTCAGGATAATGCTGAAAAGTAAAGGAGAAAGGAAAATTATGAGCTTGATAGAGGTAAAGGGACTTAATAAATTTTTTGCAGGGTTTGAACTGAGCGATATCAGTTTTGAGATCCCCGCAGGATATATTCTCGGATATGTAGGACAGAACGGAGCGGGCAAGACCACCACTCTTAACAGCATTATGAATCTGACGACTCCCGATTCAGGTGAGATAAGGATAGACGGTATTACATTCGATGAAGATCCCATTAAGTACAGGGAAATGATCGGATACATAGGTGATGAAAACTATTTTCCGAAAACCTACAATGTCAAAAATGTCAGGACAGTACTTGCAGACTTTTATCCTACATTTGATAAAAAAGTTTTCGATGATTATATAAGCCGCTGGAATCTTCCAATAAATAGAAAGATCGAAGATTTTTCAAGAGGTATGAAAGTAAAACTCATGTTCGCAGCTGTTCTTGCACGTGAGACGAAGGTGCTGATCCTTGACGAAGCAACTAACGGACTGGATCCTATGATGCGAGCTGATATCTTAAAGCTCCTGCAGGATTTTATCGCGGATGGTGAAAAAAGCATCATATTTTCAACGCATATTATGGAGGACCTGCAGAATATAGCGGATTACATCTTTTTCATAGACAACGGAAGAAAAGTTTTCTTTGAAGCAAAAGATGAACTTCTTGAGAACTATCTTATCGTTAAGGGCGGACCGGATGATCTGACATCAGATCTGAAGAAACATATCATAGGAGTTGAGACGAATTCTTTCGGATTTTCCGGACTTGTAAAAACAGACGGCGGATATCTTCTTCCTTCGGAACTGGAAGTTGAAAAGCCCACCATTGACCAGATCATAATACATGAAATTGAGGAAAGAAGGTAATCACAATGAGGATCATTAAATTCACAAAGTTAGATTTATTAAAGCTTAAAAGGAACTGGATACTTCTGTTATTCCCGTTTATTTCTCTTGTTTTTATCGATTCAAATCAGATGTTGTCAATCCCTGTGGGCGCAGTGGCATATGCGGCTTTTGCAGGTATAGTTGCTGCAACGATTCCTTTTGAGGCAGATAAAAAAGAGGAATCCGGATTTATCAGAAACCTTCCCGCAAAACCCGGCGAGGGAACTTTAGGACGCTTCTTCTTCGGATTTATCATGATGGTATGGATGCTCGGAGTAGAAATGATCACATTTGCCATTGCTTCACCTTTTATGAAGGGGGTTGAGTTTTTCTCGCCGCTTGCGCTTAGGATCTATGCATGTATCTTTGGTGCAGCGCTCGTTTTTTCAGGTATTCAGACTATCGTATACTCATTGTTCAGATCAAAGAATAATCATGTGCAGGCTTTTATAAGACTTGCCGTTCCGTTTCTTTTCTTCTTCTGTGCTTCAACATTCATGACGAAAACGGATCTTAATTCGATGAAATATGCGATCGAGATGTTCTTTGATCATGGTGGTGCTCTGATAGTGTGTGCAGCTGGAATGATCCTTCACTTTATTATGGGATTTGTAGTATCCAAAACCAAAATGGGTAAAAAATACTAATGCTGTTTAAAATATTCATCATCGCAGGGCTTATCTGCGGCGTGTTGGATCTGCTCCTGTATTCAAGAAATATTATAGTGCTGATATCATCCATCGCTTTTCTGATATCCATCTCGGTTATCGTAAGTCTTTATCCCCGAGGTGAAGAAAGGCGAAGCCGAAACGCGGCTGTGGCGATCACGACAGTTGTGTTTGCCATATGCCGTCTGGTCCTGAATTCGATCAGTCTTGAAATTGATTTTAATATGTCCTACATGAAGGACTATCCTTTGTGGATGGATCTTGTGGGTGTTATCTTTGCTGCATGCGCTGTGTATATGATCAGCATAAGAGCTCTGGTAGATAAAAGTGATAAGGTCCGCAGTTTAAAGAGGCGTATCATTACATTTGCCGCATTAGCTGCAATCTTTTTAGGAATGTGTGTCTGGGCCGGTGTATTGAATATGCATCAAACGAAAGAAAAGGAAGCGGCGGAATATCAGATCACACCGGCTCCTTCCAAATCAAAAACTACATCTGCGCCTGCACCTTACAAAGCAAAGGTTACATCTGCACCTGCTTCCTCAACTAGTGAGATGTTTGATCCTTCTGATCATGATATTGAGCAGTATTATTATGATAATCAGGATGATTTTGAAGATGAGGATGAAGCCGCTGAAGGCTTTGAAGATGATGGAGATTGGGAGGAGTAGAATTTTAAAAGGAGACCTCTGGTCTCCTTTTTTAACCTATCAATTTTTTTATATCATTTTCATCAGCTCCCGGCAGCAGCTTCTTGAACTGCTTCATTATCCTTTCATACGATTCTTCCGGTTCGCGCTTATAAGCTGAGCAACACAGCTTCTTTCCCCAGTAATTATCTGCGATATCATATCGGCAGTTTCCCCATCCGAATTCTTCTCCGGATTTGCGTACACTGTACTCATAATTAACGGGGACAACATAGGTCTGCATCTGAAGTCTGGTTATAACAGTCTCAAAGCCTTTGTTGCCGCCCTTCTTGTAATTCAGATCGTCTTTTATATTCTTGGTAAGAGTTGCTCCGTTTTGTTGCAGATACTCAATAATGCCTTTGTCTTTATAGTTGGCAAGCCCGTCTTCAAATCTGGAATCAAAGTCATACCCGTCACGTCTGTAATTACAAAAGTCCGGAAACCACTCCTTGCTGATAAAACCCGCCTTACCTTCAAAGAACTTGCCATAGATAAGGCTCTTGTCACGCAACAGCTCACCCTTCCAGTTCCAGGCGTCCCATACCACCTTGCCGTGCCACCTTCCACGGTACCAGGCCGAATCTGCTACATGATCCTCGAGAGAGAATCCATATATCCTTGAACAGAAAAATGGAAGGAATCCGATCTCATCAACTGTTTCTATTAAATCTTCGATCCTGCGGATCTTTTTGATCTTCATATGTTACCTCAATGTATCAACAGTTCTAATTTCCTACAAGATCCCCAGTCGTTTCTGTACATATGTAAGACTATCAAGATACTCTTCATCACTTCCCAGATGCTCGATTATCATTGGCATGTGGGGATCTTCTTTAGTTGCAAGCTGTGCATAGAGTTCAATATCAAGAGTTCCCTTGCCGCAGGCACATTCTTCCAGCATGAATGTGTATTCCTCACGGAGATTGATATCCTTTAAGTGACAGCTGCAGATGCGACCTTTTAACTTATCGAAGCATTCTCTTAAGAATTCATCATTGAAGAAATATCTTTTAGGCGATGTGATCATATTGATGGGATCCAGATGTACTCCGAATTCGGGACGGTCCACATCTTCGATGAGCTTCAGGTACTCATCGGGGCCGGTGGGGATCATCCACGGCATAGACTCAATGGTATACTTGGTGTTGACAGGCTTTGCTTCATCTATGATGCGCCTGATCATAGCAATAGCATCCTCATAGACTTCTTTGCTGAAGTTGCCTCTGTATCCGCCGTCCCATCTGGGACCGCAGGGAGTACCAAGCACGTTGACGCAGCACCTTGAATGAAGCCTGTCTGCAAGGCGAAGCTGTCCTATCGCGTATTGAATGCAGGCTTCTCTTTCTGCCGGATCTGCGGAGAGTGTGTTGCGCCATACGCCAACTTCTGCGATGACCAGATCGTTATCACGGGCTGCTTTTTCATAAGCGGCGATAACTTCTTCGTCAGCTGTTGAGTCTACAGGGAAAACTACTGCTCTTGCGCCAATATCTGCGAGACGTTTTGCCCATTCTTCCGGTGTTTTGTGTGCGAGTCCTGATGAAAGACCTAGGATCATGTTTACCTCCAATATAGTGTTGTGCTTAAGATCAAAGACTGATTTCTACTGTACCACCAGCTCAGTCACACCGTCTCCATTCATATATACTATTTCTTTCGGGGCAGTTGGATCATCTTTCGTTGAAAAAGTCACTTCCCATCCGATGATCTCAGCTATATTGTTTGGTAACCGAAAATCAAATCGAAATGTTACCAGATCATATGGAATGGTTACCTCATTCTTTGCATGCATATATGCATCATTGCAATCTATGATATTTACAGGCTGTGTATTAACAAAGCCTGTTGTTTTCAGATTGCTGCCGCTATTCAATGCGTCATTCATAACGTCATAATAATCCATTATGTCAGTTAACCGCTCAACATAAACTTTATTATCATCATAAAGATTATATGCATATGAGTCCCATCCCGTTTTGGAATTGAACTCTTTGCATCTTGACTGTCCTTCTTCGGTATAAAATATAGTTCTTATATCACCTTCCTGCGTACATACAGGCAGTGTCTCACTTTCTCCGTCAAGCCAAAACGGATCCTCATTCATGCCTGCATCAGGATTTGTCACAAACCAATACCAATGAGCATCATATTTAGAAACAGCCTCAAGAACCAGCACATCATCCATTTCAGGATTTAACTTTGTGATCTGAGTTTTCTCTACAGTAGTAAACGGATAATACCATTTGATCGGAAATAGCTCGTCATACTGTTTCCTGGTAACAACCCTCTCTTTTTCCGTATCAAGGTTATAGAAATAATACTCATCCGCATATTGTAACTTTACGATCACATCTCTTCCGTATTGAAAGATATACGGCTGAGACTCGATCATGCTTCGGTATATCGTCTTCGATTCATTGTGGACCTCATAACAATAACCTGTCAGTCCTTCATATTTGACCTGATATACTGTGGCATATTCTGTCGTAGAGCCAACACGCGGCAGAATATCAGTAAAATTCCAGACCAAATAATAAGCAGTCGAGCCGATTGTCAGAAGACCGGCAAGCAAGATCAGCAATTTTAGTGTACGCTTGTCATCCATTTTCTATCTCTCCCTCATTTTGTAATACTTAACCTTACGGTTAAACTAGACCCCGCTATATTTTACTATAAAAAATCTGGAAAAATGATAATCTGATAAAAATCCCGTAATATTCAAAAGTAAGACCTTGGACAGACGAAGAGGCAGAAAAAGCAAGAATTGCTAATAAGGCAAAGTCGATAAATAAATCAAAAAATAAAAGTGATAATACGCAGTACTAATATACAAGCAGTAATACAGTCAGGATATACAACAAAGAATCCTAATATATTTATCAGTCCTCGATCCTTTCGTAGCAAAGATAGCAATCGATTTGTGTGTGGATATCCTGGCGGGTACTTATATGTATTACGATCCTGTCGCTTCCCTCTTTGCGGATGTCTTCGGGTTCGTAAATAACCGACGTAATGATCCTGGCAATTATATTAGCTTCTTCCCATTCAGACATAGTTCTGCTGTATTCGCCAAGCAGATTTTTTTTGATCGAACCATGTGAGGTGCTATCAGGTCTTATGCTTCCGTCCTTCTCAAAGATGATCTCTTCATAGCGGCCGTCGGAAATTGTCATTTCACTGTGTTTTCTGGGAAGGTCTTTCATTTCTTCTAAGCTGCGACCTATCTGTACAAGACGCCATTTTCCGTTGATCGAATCATCAGGCCCCGGGGTATATCGATGTGTAAATGTAATAATGCCTGCGAACGGCAGTAAAAACACGATCGCTATGATAAACAGCACTTTTATTGCTGTATTCTTTTTATTCATCGTTTTCTCCCCTCGAAATGTTGTTTTCCTATGTACAGACCAAGATTGATTATATCACCTATAACAAACGCATTTTTAAAAACGAAGGTGATGACTATAGGGATTATTCTGAAGAATCAAAGAAAGTCATAGCTTCGTGTGCTGCTTTTGCTGTTTCTATAAAAACGGTCCTTGATACTCCGCTTCTTACGGATGACGGATTGCTTACGCCTGAGTCAGAAACAACACTGGAGAATGTGCAGGAGTCTATAGAAAAGATAAAGTGAGTATTTAATCATATATAGGCCGTGATGGATCGAGGGGATCAGTTCTCGATCCTTTCGTAGCAAAGATAGCGATCGATATGTGTGCGGATATCCTGGCGGCTCGATATATGTATTACGATCCTGTCATTCCCTTCTTTGCGGATATCATCGGGCTCGTAAATCCCCGACGTAATGATCCTGGCAATTATATTAGCTTCATCCCATGCAGATATAGTTCTGCTGTATTCGCCAAGCAGATTTTTTTTGATCGAACCATGTAAGTTGCTATCAGGTCTTATGCTTCCGTCTTTCTCAAAGAAGATCTGTTCATAGTGGCCGTCGGAAATTGTCATTTCCATGTAATTTCTGGGAAGGTCTTTCATTTCTTCTAAGCTTCTACCCATCTGTACAAGACGCCATTTTCCGTTGATCGAATCATCAGGCCCCGGGGCATATTGATGTGTAAATGTAATAATGCCTGCGAACGGCAGTAAAATCACGATCGCTATGATAAGCAGCACTTTTATTGCTGTATTCTTTTTCATCATCGTTTTCTCCCCTCGAAATGTTATTTTCCTATGTACAGACCTAGATTAATTATATAAGCTATAACAAACGCATAAAGTGAAAAATGTGCAAATAAAACATGTGTAAATCGTTAAGGTCCCGTATTATATTGGCATTTATTTGCTGACGAGTATAGAATAAGAATAGCAGACAATCTGATCTTAATCATTACGGAAAGGAAGGCAGGCTGAGGCTATACAAATTGCATCGCAGCTTGAAAGTGGCACAAAGCAATGCGATGCAATAAGAATAAGAACATATATGTTCTATTGTTTGCTATCCAGATTGGATGCTTATTTTCTTCCGCTAATATATAAGATGGAAGACATAATTAAAAACGGTCCTTGATACTCCGCTTCTTACAGATGACGGATTGCTTACACCTGAGTCAGAAACAACACTGGAGAATGTGCAGGAGTCTATAGAAAAGATAACGAGAGTGTTTAGTCCTCGATCCTTTCGTAGCACAGATATCGCTCGCTTTTTTCACCTTTACCCAGAGGGATGATAATATGAATAATGATCCTGTCATTCCCTTCTTTGCGGATATCTTCGCTAGGATCAATGAGCATCGCTGTAATGGTTTTAACAATTATATTGGCGTCGGCCCATGCACCTAAATATTTGCTGTATCCACCAAAGAGATCTTTTCTGACGGGACCGCGTTCGGTACTATCAGGTTTTATGCTTCCGTCTTTCTCAAAGCTGACCTGCTCGTAACTGCCATCGGAGATGGTCATTTCCATGAAGTTTCTGGGCAGGTCTTTCATTTCATCAAGGCTGGGACCCATCTGTACAAGACGCCATCTTCCGTTGATGGAATCATCAGGCCCGGGTGCATATTGAAATGTAAATACAAATATGGCTGCGATCGCCAGTAAAATCACGGTTGCCATTATAAGCAGAACTTTTTTTGTCTTATTCATTTTTCTGTTACCTCCACGCCCTCATAAATGTACAAATATAGAAAGATTATATCATCTGCAAAAAACACGTAAAGTGTAATATGAGCAGATTAAAACAATGTAAATTTCATATCTATCGACTCCTATTCTTTAATTAATTCTCTGATCACAAACAGATCTGATTCCCAGATAGTATCGGAGCAATATTTATCCAGTATGGCTTCATTGTCATTAATGACAGATCTGTCGATCATGAAATAACTATAATCTGACAGATCAGCCTTTCTGGTTGCTCCGTGCACATAGAGCGTGATCTCATCATTTAATTTGCTGCAATTATAAAAATCAACATCCGGTGAATCATGATATGTCATGGCAAGCTCTGATGAATGATCATAGTAACCACCGATTATAAGAAGCTTTTTGCCTTCAAGCGTATCCAGACACTCGTCAGCCTTGCGCATGGACTGTGCTTCTTCTGCAGGAATAGCGTACATGCTTCTGTTTTCGATGATCTTGCATCCATAGCTTAATAAATTACATACGAATACGGCTGCCAGAAAATACTTCAAAAATTTATTTCTCTTTTTTATGGAAAGTATTACGCCTCCGGTTATAAACGCCAGATAGATGGTTTTGATCAAGACAAAAAATAGTGCGTTGTCTAAAACTCTCTTTCCTATGCGGAATATTTCAAGATTAGAAGAATCCGTAAGGCCTCTCTCATTCAAAACAGGAAAGACTGTCAATAATACAACGTAGATGCCAAGAGGGATAAACTGCTTCCATTTGAATTCTTTGCATTTTTCATCAGCATCAAATGATGCAAGGAAACTGGTCATTACAGGTATCGTTAAAGGAGAAAGATATCGAAGGTAAAGGCGCGGAGAAGGAGAGAAAAGCTCTTCGTTGAGCGTTACAGCATATACTACCGATGCCGCGATCGCAGTTATACAAAAGATAAGATAGATAAAGAAAGCCATCTCGTGAGTTTTTCTTTTAACAGGCAGAAATACAGGAAAAACATACAATGATAAAAATATATATGTCATTGTATAAAGCCCGGCGTAGATCGCATATGCAAGCCCTTTTGCATCAGCAAGCAGTTCATATGCATCAAACTGTTCCTGATATGTATTTTGTGTTCCGGGGAAGATAAGATGCTTTACAAGTAAATAACATATTACAAAAGTTATAAGTGAAATGACGGCATTTAAAAGCTTGGATCCGTCAGCTTTTTTCTTTATAAACATACAAAGGATCAAAAGGAAATAAGCAGGTGCTGCTATGCCACCCACTTCTTTGCAAAAATAGAGAAGATAACCCAAAATGCCAAGTATTACAGCTTCTACAACAGATGTCTTTTCCTTTTTTATTCCCCTGAAAACCAGATATACTATCCAGATCCATAAGGGATAATAAAGGTTTTCGCTCATGAAAGTCATTGTTGCTACTGTCTCAGGAAACAGAACAGTAAACAGACACATAAAATATGTCTTATTCTTTCCAAGTTCTTCTTCCCTGCACAGCAGATATACGGGAAATACCGTCGAGGCTACCATCAAAGAATTGATAAGAGCTACAAGTTTCATTTGTACCAGGACATTATCCGCAAGAAATGCCGGACTGATAAATATGGAATACAGGATCTTTTGATAAGGGCATATGATCCCGTTGTATTCCAGACCTTTACCGTGTACCAAAGCCCTGGCGGCCTCAAAATAACGCAATTCATCCGGCAAGGTAAACATGCTTTTATTAAAATCAGAGATTATGAAATAAAAAATAACTGAAGCGGCAAATAACAATATCAGTTTTGTTCTGTCAGAAAATCTATTTTTAACCAAAGTTACAGTCTCCGTACATTTATGAAATTTATCATCAGTCATTTTATACTATTAAATATTTTTTTTCTTTAATAAACTATTAAATTTTCTCCATGTGTTATAATCTGAACGTTCTGCAAATAGGATACGCCGATCTTTCGGCGCGATAAATGACCATATAGCCATAAAAAATCGCACCATCATACGTATCTATATCAGAACAGAAAAAGGGAGGGATAGAAAATGTTTATGAAAAAGATAATGGCAATGGCATTGGTGACAACAATTGCTGTAGGTATGGTAGGATGCGGAGGTTCAGCCTCTGCGACCGGAACAGCACCGGTCATAACAACAGCGACAGAACCGACAGCAACAGAACCTGCAACGTCTGTCTCAGTATCAGATGATCAGCCTGAACCTTTCTCTATGGCAGGTCAGACAGGCGGATACAGTTATCAGATCCGCGAGGATTACGGATATTTTCAAAAGAGTAAGGAACAGGGCTACTGGATAGATACTCTTGAGGAAGATGATTCACCGCTGTATATTATCATTAATGCCGGCAAGGAAACCAAAGATAAACTCAAAGCTGTAGTTACTGATCTGACAATTAACGGATCGAGTGTTGAAGTAACGGTAGATTTCGTTCCCATGTCAGATGCTGAAGCAAAAGAAGCAGATACTCCGTTAAAGACCGGGGTAACTATACAACATGGCGCTGAACATATCAGAAAAGTAACTGTTAAGACTGTTGACGGAACTGAAGTAAAGCGTTTAGACGAATAACAGGATAAAATAAAAAAGCCGTAAACCATTATTGATAATGGATTTACGGCTTTTGTTATTTCATCATAACTTGAAGTAGCTTATTGTCTCCGTAAGGTCATTTGCAAGTGCCTGAAGCTGGGCAGCGGATTCGTTGATCATTTCGAAGGTGGCTCTAAGCTCTGTCATGGACGCGCTTGTCTCCTGCGAAGAAGCTGCATTTTCTTCGGATATCGCTGACAGGCTCTCTACTATATCTACCAGAGATTCTTTAGCCGCTTCAAGGTTCTTTACCATGCTTCTTATGGAACTTGAATTGTCTGATACAACTGCAACGTTCTCTGACATTGTATCCATATCCTGCTGGGTAGCTAAGATCTGCTCACCCTGTGATCGGAAGCTTTCGTTAAGTGTATCCATGGTCTTAACTGATGCCCCGGCATCGCTTAAGAGCTTTTCAACGATCACCCTGATCTCATCAGAACTGCTCTTTGACTGATCTGCCAGCTGTCTTATCTCATCTGCAACAACCGCAAACCCTCTTCCTGCTTCTCCTGCACGTGCAGCCTCGATCGAAGCATTAAGTGAAAGCAGGTTTGTCTGAGTAGCTATATCGTTTATGGCATCCGAGAATTGCGCGATCTCGTTCGCACTGTTGTTTGTGGCGCTGATGGTATTTTCTATCTCTGATATCGCATCCGAAACAGTCTTGTTCTGCGATACGATCTCTCTGAGTGCGATCGATACCTTGTCGCAGCTGTTCTTCATATTCTCACTTGCTTCATCAAGTGCTGCGATGTTGGAAGAAATATTATCAATGTCCGTACCCATTGATACAGTTCTCGTTGCTGCAGTCTGTACCGACTCTGCCTGGGAGTTGGCTCCTTTCGAAACCTCTCCTATAGCTCTCGTTACAAGCTGTGATGTTGAGGAAGCCTTGTCTGCGTTTTCTGCAAGATCGGTTCCTGCAACAATGAGGTTACTTGACATATCCTTTGTCTTCACCAGGACATCAGAAAGCTTCCGTTTAAGATCCGATATGCTTTCTTTGATCTGATGTATCTCTCTAATATTGCTCTTAATGTCAACTTCCGAAGAGATATCACCGTTTGCCGTCCTGTCGATCTCTTCAACAGTCTTGATAAGAGGCTTGGAGATCATTGAAGCCGATACGTACATGATGGCAACTATGATCAGGAATGCTACAACGCCGAGGATTATCATCATCCATAAGTTGCTCATGGAAGCTGCATAGAGCTCGTCCTTATCTGCTGCGATAACGAGTGCCCAGTTATAACCGGGAATCGATTTGTAATTAACTACACGTACACGTCCCGTATCCGGATCCTTGAATTCGAACGATCCGTCTGCAAGGCCTTTATCCCTTGCATTTGCGACAACTTCCTGAAGCATGGGACGTGTTGTCTCCTGGGCTATTATGGTTTCTTTTTCCTCTTCCGCTGCTTCTGTATCAGTAAATACTACTCCGGTATCGGTGTTTAACATATAGAGGTTGCTGCTTGAAACACCGCTTAACTTGAAGCTTGTAAGGATACTCTCAAGCTGGCTGTGGAATACACCTGCGCCGACATACCCTATCATCTCACCATCCTTTATAACAGGTGAATACATGGAAAGGCAAAGCTGACCGGTTCCGGGTGAAACTATGATGCCGGCATTGTAAACGCCGTTGGGGTTTGCTTTCATTGCATCCATAAGCTGAGCACGTCTGTCCGGATCTTCTCTTAAAACTTTACCGATCACAGGCGGAACGGAATAAGAAAGGATCCTTGTTTCGGAATTACCTATATACAGGCCTTCCCAGTTATCTAACAGTCCGTAATATTCCATTGTATATTGCTGAGCTTTGGGGAAATTAGGATAATGATCAGTATAATATGCCGTAGTATTGTAGCTTTCATCATTAAACATCGGCATCTCTCTGTCCGGATGTGAGGCCATGTCCCTGGCATCATCCTCGATGAGATCAATAACGACTTGATTCTTGGAATACAGTCTAAGCTTGTTTTCCGAATTCTTTACGAATTCCTCAACTGCATTAACCTGCGCGTCCAGGTAAGTGGACATGCTTTCGTTTATTTTCTCATTGAGCATTGCATTTGTATTTAATGCTGCAATGAGGCACAACAGAGTGATCGCGATTGCTGAGCTTATCGAAATCATCGCAATGATCATACTTTTAATCTTAAAAGTCTTCATGGCTACCTCCGAATGCATAATATTTAAATGATATTTTTATCATACGCTTTTTAAACTTGACCGTCAATTTACCGTCAGGATAAGAAATAGGGAAATATTTTGTGAATTATTCCGAGATAAAAGGAATGAGTAAATGCAGAATTGGGCATAAAAAATCGATGTATATTACAGTTTAATGCACGATGAGCAGAGAGGAGTGAATAATTGTCTTAGGTGCATTTTTTCCACAACTACACCGAAAGGCGTGGTTGTGGAAAAAATGTAGACGAAGGCATTCAGTTGAGTTGATGACAATGACGATCATATCCGGCGCAGTTGCAGTTCTGCTTGTTATTGTAATCGGTGTTTCTATGCTTATACAAGAGGACGAGTTGAGGAGAAAATTATACCGGGAGGAAAACCTGCGCATTAGTTTGGGCGGTTTTTTTGTTTGTGATACTCCGATCTTTTTATTAGCATGTTGACAAATGATTCAACATGCAATAATATAAA
>JAEEGL016867977.1_pt1 | contig 24567 bp, 13 predicted proteins | sample 9134231 | NCBI WGS metagenome assembly JAEEGL01 (sample SAMN16246548, study PRJNA631951) | gut metagenome | biome: gut microbiome; feature: rumen; material: fiber-attached | host: Bos | place: Iran: Karaj | collected 2018-10
AAAGTGATACCCCAGATTTCGGTGAGTTCCCAATCCTGATAATAAGCATCGCTCTTATCTGTAGGATTACCATCACCAATGTAAACAAATGCATAACTGGTATTGTCGCCCTTTCCGTCACCGTCAAGGTCAGCAGAGAAGATGGATTGACCACCGTTGTACCAATTCTGATTGGTCTCAGTTCCTGTCATAGTAGAAGGATAACCACCTTTGATAAGGATACCTTGTGGAATAACCCACTTATTGGTATTGGCATCCGGAAGATAACTACCTTCCATGAGGTAGAATTCCGTGCCGGGATCAGCATTAGCGATAGTCGAACCGAGATATTCGCCTCCGGCTGCATTCTCCCATGAAGTACCATCTGCCTCCCCCTGTCCATCAGGTGAGAAGAAATAACGTATCACTTCGTCTTGAGCCGAGAGTGAGAAACAAAGTGCTAAAGCAAGCACACTAAAGATAGTTTTTTTCATGACTCTAAAAAATTTAATTGGTTAGTATTTAGAATTTGATTGTTTTAGAATTCCACATTATCAATCCAACCCGGATTTTGAGTAAGAGCACCAAGTGTCATCGTACGGTCAGTAATTGGAATAGGATAAAGATAATCTTTTTCTTCGTTCCACTGCATAGTTTGACCGCTATATGCCACCATATAACCCTTATCTCCTTCCGAGAGGAAAATATCCTGATTAAGCACAAGACATGTAACGCCAATACCACCACTTTTCTTCGTAGGAGAAATAAGGATATTGGGTTTGCCGTTGCCGGTCAAGTCGTATTTGCCTTCGCCGGGGAAATATAGTCCGTAACGCGGAAGAGTGAACAAATGTCCTTCTCTCCAACGCATGATGTCCCAATAGTGAAGTCCTTCAAGAGCTGTTTCTATCAGGCGCTCACGACGAATCTCCAGAATCACACCTTTGTTGGCAGAACTCAACAATACAGGACTTGAGAACCCGTATCCGCTTTCTTCGGTAAGCGCTACATCAGGATTGGCATTAGCAGCAGCCATATCAAGATGAGCCACATGACCGCGGTCACGAAGCAGATTGACAGTCATATCCAAATCGCCTTGGGTAAGCGAACCTAGTTCAGCCTTTGCTTCTGCATAATTCAGATAGATTTCTGCAATACGGAAGATAGGTAGTGAACAAATACTGCCATCCCAAGTATTGTAGATCGACTGCATAATGTACTTGATATACTTCAATCCGGTCTGGGACATAGCTATATTGAGGGGTACTGGCTTCTCAGCGCCCATCTGAATATAGTCGGGAGCCTGAATAGTTTGCGACATACGTGCATCACGATTATCGAACAAATTCACATACGGAATGGTATCAAATCCTTCAACACTGTGGAAAGGTTTGCCATCACTCAGAAGATAGAGGTCGGCAAAACGTTTGGTGAAACCTGTTGTACGAGCTACCGACCAACCTTGTGCATTGTGCTTAATGATAAGGTCGTTGCTGAAAGCGCGTGCCCAAATCACTTCATCAGTGCGAGGATCGATGGTGGCAAACAAGTTGCGATAAGGCTCGTCACCGGTAGTATAGAGTTTGTAACCACCGTCTTGAATAAGCTGAAGAGACGCATCAGCACTAAGTTGCAAGAGTTCGTCCCATGGCAGTTGAACATTGTATATATCGCTTCCACCATTGAAAGTGGTACCTGCGTGATATTTGCGGAAAGTACCTTCAAAAAGGCATGCACGACTCTTGAGAGCAAGAGCAGTCCAACGATTCACTTCATACACTGTCTTTGTTGCAGGCAGTTCCTGAATAGCAGAATCCAGATCGGCAATGATGTTGTTCATCACGGTCTCACGAGTGTCGCGAGGCTTGCGAAGTGAAGTTTCGTCATCGGCATTAATCACATTGTAATACCATGGCACTGCACCAAATTTCTGTAGCATATCAAAATAGAAATATGCGCGGAAGAAATGTGCGACGCCCATGTAATGGTTACGCTCAGACTCGTCTTCGCACTGGTAGGCATTTGCCAACAGAGTATTCACCTTGCGCAGATTCTGCCAGTTTGATTTGCTCCAGTATGATTCTCCGCTATGGATGTCTCTTATGCCGCGCACCTCACTATTGGGCACGGGAGCCACAAAATGTTCACCTTCTTCAGCATACATAGTGCCCGGACTGGGCAACATTCTGTAGAAATAGTTGCTATATTCTTTCAATGCTGTTCCTGATGTGAAATATGTCTCTGTGGAAAGTTTATCCTCCGGATATAGATCCATATTGCAACTTGTCAGGAAGAATATTGAATTGAGAATACAGAATACAGATATATATTTAATATTTGTTTTCATATTAGTCTCCTTTCTTTAGAACGTAGCAGAAATACCAAAAGTGAATGATTTGGCAAAACCATAAGTAATAGCTTGAGAGATAGCACCAGCAGATTCCGGGTCGATACTGTTGCAATACTTTTTCATTGGGCTCCAATACCAGAGGTTTTCACCCGTGAAATAGATACGGAACTCTGAGAACACCTTCTTCCAGCAAGGAAGAGTATATCCTATAGTCACATTCTTCAAACGGATGTATCCAATATCTTGCAAATAACGATTGTTAGCAGGACCAAGACTATTTCTTGAACCTAATGCTTCGTATGCACGATAGCGTGGGAAGTAAGCGTCCGGATTGTCCTCGCTCCATACAAACGACATGAAGTCCTTACGCATAAAGCTTTGATAAGGGCGTGAATATGGTCCCCAATATGTAGTTGCCTCTGTTGAAGGATACCAATCTCTGTGTCCTACACCCTGGAAATAGATACCCAAATCAACACCATACCAATCGGCATTCACGTGGAAATTATAGTTGTACTTGGGCAATGTATTACCTATTACATACCTGTCGCCTGGATTGTCAGCAGTATTATTGCCGGAACTGATCACTCCGTCACCATTTCTATCTACATAACGAACATCACCGGGATGAACGCCGGGAGCACGAGAATCGGTCTCAAAAACAATATCGGTATAACCAATCGATTCATCCACATTTACTTTTGCAAGATAATCGTTCACTTCTTGCTCATCACGGAAAAGTCCGTCAATCTCATATCCCCAAATCTCACCCAATATTTGTCCCTCATAATAGGTGGTAAGGAGTTTCTCGGGATTGTTGTATTTGGTGATTTTGGTTTTATAGTTTCCTAATCCGAAGCTAACCTCATAACTGAAGTCTTTGCCTGCAACCTTTTGACGATCACGCCAACTGAGAGAGAACTCCCAACCCATGGTGCGCATGTTAGCTGAATTTTTCTTGGGGTCGGTAGCACCATATACAGATGGAAGAGCTGTACCGGTATTAAGCATTCCTTCTGTGTCACGAATGTATAGATCACCTGTAAAATTCAGACGGTTATCCAGAAATCCGAGGTCAAGGCCGGCATCGTAGGTAGTCATTTTCTCCCATGTAAGAGTACCGGCATTGGGGTCATCTTCGGTAGCATACGTAAGAACTGTAGACCCATCAAGAGTAATTGACTGCTCGAAGTTGCCATCAGTATTAATAGACTGAATATAATCATAGTATCCTGTCAACTGGTTGGCGAGTTGTCCTGCCGAGAGTCGGAATTTGGCATTGGTCCACCAGCTTTTCACAGAGTCCCAGAACGGTTCTTCAGATATACGCCATCCGAAGCTACCTGCAGGAGCAATAGCCCATCGATAGCCTTTCGCGAAGCGTGAACTGCCGTCGGCACGAACAGTAACTTCGAACAAATAACGCCCTGCCCAATCGTAGTTGATACGACCGAACACACCGTTAGTTGCGAATGCTTCCACCGTCTCGCTCAAGTCAGTCACTTCACCCTTAGCAAAATTAAAGTTAGACATATCTTCCGTCATCAGATCCATACGCTCAGCTTTAATGGAGTGATAGCGATACATCTCACCATTATAACCGGCTGTTAATGCAAGATGATGCTGGTCCCAAGAAGGAGTCCATGCTATATATACATTATAGTTATGATCCTGGAAACGAGCCAATTTTTGATATAAACTATTCACAGAACGGAAGTTCTCTATATACTCGGTTGTACCTACTTTGGCAGAATACGGAACACGAACCGAACGGTTCATAATCTCTTGGAATCGCCATGTAAAGCTATAATCGGCATTGAGAGTCAAGTTTTTAGCCAAATCAAAAGTAAGCGAGTGTTGCATCATCAACTCTCGATTGTTCTGATAGTTTTTATGTTTGCCATAGTTGAGTAACGCATTCATACCATCACCCACTGTTCCTTGTCCACTGTAGATCCATGGATTCAGGTATACACTACTTCCGTCAGGGTTAGTACTTGGAACATAAGCCATTGTATGAAGCGAACCTACGCGGAACACTTCTCTGGATGATTCAGTTCCAGGCCATGAGTATTTTGTAGAAAAGAAAGAGAAATTGATACCATATCTCAACCATGGCTTAATTCTGAAGTTGATTTTTGCACGAGTAGAGAACTGATGCCATTTATCGTTATTTTGACGATACATACCATCTTCAGTATAGTATCGACCGCTAATAAAGTAATTCACACGATCGTTACCTCCGCGCAGGCTAACATTATAGTCTTGCATAGGACGAATCTTTTTATAGAAATGGTCGTACCAATTGAAATTAGCATAGTATTTATACGAACCATCAGGCTGGACAACTACCCAAGGACGCTCCGGATTCTCTGTTTCATCGTTGAGTCGCATCCAAAGCTCAGCATAATCGGCATCGGTATAAGTAGTCATTGCAGTTTTAGTATGCTGAAGCATAAAAATATCGCTTATGTATGCCGACCAGAAGCCCTGAGTAATATAATCATGTTCTGTGGTCTCTGTTTTCCATCCGGCCTTTGCATCCACAGTAACATGGGGAGCCAGTCCTTCTTTACCTGACTTGGTGTTTATAATAATTACACCTGCGGCAGCCTTAGATCCATAGATAGCAGAAGCAGAAGCATCTTTCAAGATGTTTACTGATTCAATATCGTTGGTACTAACTCGGGAGAGGTCCATCTCGACTCCATCTACAAGTACAAGAGGCTTGGTTCTGTCAGAGTTGTTCAAACTTGCCAAACCACGAATGTTAAAATCGTAGTTTGAACCCGGTCCGCCAGAATGCATTGTAATGTTCAATGCAGGGTCTGCGCCTTGAAGAGCAGTAGCCATATTAGCAGTAGGACGCCCTACAATGTCTTTTTGACTAACCACAGATACAGCACCGGTCATATTGATTTTCTTCTGAGCACCATAACCTACTACGACTACTTCCTCCAATTCAGACAAAGTCTCTTTCAGAAAAACCTTGTAATTCTGTTGATTTTGGGTTACTCGTTGTTCGTAGGTCTCATAACCAAGATAAGAGATTTGAAGATACTGCCCGGGACGCACATTCTCCAGAAAGAACTTACCATCGAAGTCGGTTACTGTACCAACAGTTGTTCCTCTTACTGCCACGGCAGCACCTATAATAGGTTGATTCTGTTGATCGTAAACCACACCAGATATTCCTTCTGGATGTTTCTCTTCATTGGAAAGGACTATCACGTTGTTTTCTCTCTTCTGATAAGCAATACCTGCACCATTGAACAATTTAGCCAAAGCTTGGTCGATTGTGGCGTTTTGCAGTTCGAGGCTCACTATCTTATCCAGTCCTACGAGCGAAGTTGAGTTGTAGAAAAAATGCCAGCCTGACACCTCTTCTATTTTTGGCAGCACTTGTCGGATAGGCTGATCTTTTATGCTAAGAGTTATTCCCTGAGCGAACAGCGACACCGCCAACATTAATGCCATTATTATTGATGTTAGTCTTTTCATTTTTATTCTTCTACTTTAATTTTAACATCAACTGTAATAGGCTGAAAATCCCAATTGGGATACTCCAGTCTGCCCCAGAAACTAATGCGTTGCTCTCCAGCTTCATCCAAACCTATTTTGTTTGAGGTGAATACTTGTTGCCCTTCTTGTTCTTGAGGCGATTGAAAATCAACAGGCGTACTCCCTCTCCACCATGAAGTGGCAAACCAGTAGGTACTTTGTTTGAGACTTTCACTACCAGGAGTAAGCATTGTGATAGTAGCGACCACCGAATCCCCAACATGGTAAACATCCTGCTGCGGAGAGAGCGATATCGCGGAGAAAGTTGGCAAAGTAACATTAGATGACTCGTTATTGCATGAAAGCAACAATAGCGAGCAGACTAACAATGCAATATACTTGTTGAGTTTCATAATAAACATATTGTTAACTTTCTGATTTTATTTTAATATGGTAGAGGCGCATGCGCCTCTACCATATAGTCATGGTCAACGAATCTCGGTTCCGAGTAGATCGTAAACCTTGTCACCTTTGCGGATGTAGATATTACCGTTCTTGATGAACTTATAAACTTGAGTGCCTATCTTGGTCTCATCCAGACTATCGCTAGTATCTTTCTTGGTTTCTACTACCAATGTAGCATCTTCCATTACAGGAGGCAATGTATAGAGACCATCTGCTGGCTCAATAGCCGTGCCATTATAGGTAACAGCTTCAATCTTGAAGCCTTCGTCAGGAGTAATTGTTGCTGCAACAGTGAATCCTTCAGGAACATCCTGCTCACCAGCTGGAACGACTTGCTCACCAACTTTCACCTCTGCATCACCAATAGTAATAGTGAGTTTGTGCCAAGGAAGCTCGTATGCGCCCAGGTCAACTCTCTGACCGGCGATACGCTCTTTACCTTCAACATCTGTTCCCACTACAGCATCGTTCAAACCAACTTCAATCAGTGGGCTATTGAACATCAAGTGCAAATCCCATTTGCTTGCATCGTCGCCATCGACTGAAACGAAGCCCGGATTGTCGAGAGAAAGCAGGATGCTATCTATACCAATAGCAGTGCCAGAAATAGCATTGTTAGCAATAACTCCGGTACCCATTCTGGATGCAACAATGTCGGTTTGTTTCTCATTGATATTCTCTCCTACCATATTTGCCCAAACTATATTGTTGACAAAGGTAGCTTTGGTAGCATTGTCACCGCACATTGCGCCGCAACGGTGAGGATTGGTAGTGCTCTTCTGTATGTTTGCAATAATGGTATTGTTTACAACGTTGGATGTACGGTTAGCACCACCTTGGCTCAAACCGGCAAGTTGTCCGTCAGCAACGTTAGCATACATCAGGTTGTTATAAATCTCGGTATTACCATAAGCACGAAGTGCACCTGCGTTACCGGTAGAATGGTTCATACGGATGATATTTCCATATGCACAACCATGCTGCAGATAACCACCTGCACCATCAGCACCTGAGGTATTGCCTTCTATGAGTGAATTCTCAATAGTAGCACCAATACGGAAACCACCACCTTGTCTTGTAGAAGTGTTATTGCGGATCCAGCAGTCGGATATAACAACCTCACTATGAGTAGAAGTAGCTGTTACATTATGAGCCACGCCACCACCATAGTTGTTAGTTGTATTATCCTGAATCAGACAGTGTTTAACCTGACCTAAACGATTAAGCCATACGCCACCACCACCTTCGCCGGATTCATCTTTTCCATTCTGGATAGTAAAGTTGCTCCATACTGTGAGAGTTGCGAATCCTGCAGGTTGTTTCAGAACACGACCACTCTGCTCTGCATCAAGTATAGATGCATAGTCTTTCTGAGTGGTAAAGGTTTCATCCCAGCCACCACTTACGTTAACGCCTTCCTTCATAGTGAAGTTGCCTTTGTATGTACCTTCCTGTACATAGATAATGTCGCCTGCGACAGCACCATCCACTGCAGCTTGCAAGTCACTACCTGGAGTTACAACTGCTTGCTGCAATTCGTATGCACCAAGGTCCACAGCTGGACCGACTATACGATCTTTTCCTGCGAGATCTTTCTCTACTGTAGCGTGTGCATTCAAACCTCTATTAACCAGAGGAGAACCAAGAACCAATGAGAAGTCGCCATTGGTAGGATCAGCGAACTTAGGACCATCGGTAGCAGCATTGTCAGCATTCAGAATAATAGCCGTAATGCCTTCGGGAACCTTGGTTGCGATAGCATTGTTGAAGAAGTTTTCGTAGCAGAGAACATTGTCGTTGATCTGTTGTGCTTCAACAACACCGTCTTTCATATTGCCCCAGATCACGTTGTTAGCAAAAATACACTCTTTATTTGAAGAGTAGTTGCGATTGATGTTAACACCGGATTCGGGGTTGCCGTGATGGTGATTGTTGCAAACAATAGTGTTGCCTATTACATCACCCATATTGTCATCGATACTCAAACCACCCACTTCACGACCTTCGTTACCGTAGATAAGGCAGTTGATGACTTGGCTCTGATCAGGATACGTACCTGAGCAAGCACGTACACCACCGAAGTCTTCGGTTGCCTTGTTGAAACGAACTATACAGTTGATGAGTCGACCCGGATTGGTAACAACGCCACCACCACCTGCAGAAGCTTCGTTGTATTCGAAAACTGTATTAATAACGGTTGCTTTGCACCACATACCTGCGCCACGACGACCTTTGTTATGGCTAACTATGCACTCTTCAAGAGCAACAGTAGCCATTGTACCATTGTCGTAGCATACAGCGCCACCGTCAACACCCTCATTCTCGGTAATCAAGCAGCGGAATAAGCGGCCACCTTCGCAAAGCAAAGCACCTGCACCGTCACCACCGTTACCATGCTGTATAGTAAGGTTGCTCCACTCAGTGAGAGTACTGAATCTGCCGGGTTGCTCGACTACACGACCTGAACTATTGGCATCGAGAACGGTACCATACTGAGTTTGAGTAGTAATAGTTTCATCCCAACCACCACTAACGTTGACACCTTCTTTCATGATGAAATTACCAGTAAATTTACCAGCTTGCACATAGATAGTAGAACCTGAAGATGCAGCATTTATAGCAGCTTGCAAGTCATCACCAACTTTTACTAGTGTGAGAGCAACTTCATAAGCACCTATTTCAGGCAGACCTACGTGTGCTATACCATTCAATGCAGTTTTAACAACGTATTTGCTGTCATCGACGTCCATACCTTTGTTAACAAGAGGAGAAGATGACTTAAGTGAGTAATCACCATTGGCTGGATCTACAAACTGAGGACCATCAACAGCATTGTTGTCGGAAGCAAGTTTAATATAAGGAGTAGTATAATCGCTTGGAACATTGCCCTCGATTGCATTATTGGAAGCGGTCGCATATTTGCAAATGCTATAGCTTACCTGTTGATCTTGAACTACACCACCAGCTTTATTGCCCCATACGATGTTGTTTACAAATAAGTTGCTACCTGCATTATCTGAATCGAAACGGATACCACAGTATTCTTTATCAGTGTCACTCTTTGCTTGATTATTGTTAACAATAGTAGTATTGATAACCTCGTCGAGAGTTCTCTCGCAGCACAAACCTGCTACCTTCACATCGCAAGTATTGTCAGCTATCAAGCAGTTAACAATCTTGCAGTTACCGTAAGCACGAATACCACCGGCATCTTCTGATGAGTGATTACCACGTATTATACAGTTGTACAAACGTCCCCACTGCAGATGAGCACCACCACCAGGATGACTCTTAAGAGTTTTGTTGTTTTCAATAATGCAGTTCGTCATGGTAGAACGCAGATAAACACCACCACCGTGAGTTGCCTCGTTGTTGCGGATTACGCAATTGTCTGCTACAATGTCGCCGGCATTGTCATCCTTATCCTGTGCCAAACCGCCACCTTCGCACTCGGTAACATTATCGGTGTCGAATGTGTTGTTTTGGATCAAGCAGTTCTTGAGCAAACTCTTCCAAAGCAGATAAACACCTGCACCTTTACCATTTGACATCAATTTACCATTCTGGATGGTTAAATTCTCCCATGTGGTAAGTGTGGTAAAGTCAGCAGTTTGAGTTACTACACGACCGTTAGCATTACCGTCGAGAACGGTACCATACTGGGTTTGGGTAGTGAAGGTTTCATCCCAACCACCACTGACGTTTACACCATCTTTCATGGTGAAGTTTCCGGTAAATGTGCCGGCTTGCACATAAACCGTAGTACCTGAAGATGCAGCGTTTATAGCAGCCTGCAAATCTTCACCAACTTTAACTTGAGTCTGAGCAATCAGACAAGCACTTGCCCAAAGACATAGTGCCAAAGATAGGATCTTTTTCATGTTGATTTGTTGTTAAGTTAATAATGAAGTTTATTGTTTATTCTGATTTCCATTGTTTTACAAAAGCTTCGGCGCGATTGCAAGAAGCTTGTTTCCCCCGGAAGAGTTCCATATCGTTGTGCCAATCTGCCATAATAACATCGGGGTTCTGACTCTTGTGACAATTGAGGGCCTCGAGTTTTTTGTCAGCCACATCGGATATGTCAACATAGGTATCCGGATCGAAATTACGCGTTTGATGTCCGGTTTCCACTTCGTAGTAGTAGAGATCGAAGCTATATCCGCTTTGTCGCCAAGCATCAAACACAAGCACCGAGCATATGCGATGATCGCGATGACCATCGATAGGCCACTGAGTGAAAACCACATCGGGTTTTTCCTCTTTTATGAGTTGCAGCATCTCGGCATATCGCTCGGGAGTAATTTCTGTGTTCCCATCAATCTGAGTCATCCAGCGATAACGCACTCCCATTACCTTGCAGGCGGCTTTTAGTTCTTCACGACGAATAGCAGCTGCCTCGTCGTATGACTTTCCTTTGATGCCCGCTTCACCTGAAGTGAAATATACACTTACTACCTCGCAACCTTGTTGTTGCAAGCGAATCATAGTGCCTCCGGCACCAGATTCGTTATCGTCGGGATGAGCGCCTATAAACAAGGCCTTTTTGTATTTCCCTCCGAATAGTTTGTTCTGAGCATCAGCACAACCGGTGAACAGAAGCGAGATAAACAAGAATAGAATTATCTTTTTCATACGGATTATTGAATTTGTTGTCCAAGTATGTTGTAGGTATGATCAGCAGTAACAATCAGGATCTGATCGTTGAAGAGGATTTTTCTCGCAAACGTAGTATTATCAATTGTTATATCATCCACGCTATCAGCCACTTCTTCCGGTTCTGCTGACTCAGTTATTCCTCCGTATTCCATAGCTCCTATGCAAGACTGAACAGAGCGAGTGTTGAAAAGCATATCGTAGTTGATAGCGCCACTTTGCTCTCCATCTTCATTGATATCTACTCCATACATTTTTTCTATTGTACGTTTCTGGGATGTCAGAGTCTGAATATCATATCCGTTCAGCGATGTACTTATCAGTTTGTATGCACCCAGATTGGTTACATTTGCCAGAAAACGTCCGTCACTGATAGTGCCATCAATGAAATCGGTTATTGCATTTTGCCATGATCCGATTTGTGTCATATTGGAAGTCACATTGTCGGAATTTTTCCACAGATTGACATCCTCACTTACGAGGAGGTCTTTATACATACTCTCAGAAGATGTTTTCAAACTATTGGACAGGCACAGATTATCCATAAAGCACATCTTGCCTTTCATAGCCATAACTGCCGATCCACCTATATTGTCGGTTTCTCCGGAAAAATCAGTGTTGTTGCCTATAAACGAACAAAGACCTATGTTTACGAGGTTTATGTCTTTGGGCACACTGACGTAGATTGCTGAACCACCGAATTCACGCGTAACCGAAGCAAGACCTTTCTTGGCATTAAGCTGGTTGTTGAGGAACGAACAGTTGGTGAAGTTTATATTTCGACAATTGGTAGCAGGCGACTTCACGGTGAATGTTCCTTGTTTCTCGCTCTTGTTTTCCCAGAATGCACACTGCGATACAACGCCCTTTTGTCCTGAGACAGCAAGCACTGCACCACCGATGGAAGCACTATTTCCACGGAATCGACTATTGCGTATTCTCATTTGCGAATAGTTTCCTATATACAAAGCGCCCCCTGCCTTCGACTGGCAATTTTTGAAGAAGCATTTGTCGATATATAGATCGTGAGTAGTAGCAGTAACTGCTCCGCCCTGCTTATCAGCCTTACAACCAATCATAGTGCAATTAACGAGTTTCAAGACCGAGCCATTAGAATAGACAGCAGCACCACCGGTACTACCGGAATAGGAAACATTGTCAATACGGATATTTTGCAATTCCAGTGACCAGTAGTGAGGAATAGAGAATACTGACTTATCAGTAAATTCTGGGACGAACTGAGTTTTTCCGACGATGGATGTAAAATCATCATTCCAACCACCAATGAAACATAACGACTTCTCAGGTACAATATTATCCAACAATGTCCATTTACCCGCAGTTAACAAAATAGTATCTTGTATTGTTGCATCATTCATAGCTTTTCGAAGTGATACCTCATCGGTAGCATAGAAATGCGTAGGATGCTCTTCTGTAAGCAAACGGAAACGTCCCATTACAGGCAAGTGATCAGAAGGAGTAACAGAACGACCATAATCTTCGGTTATTATATATCGGTTGAGGCACTCCATATGATCGAAGAAGAGATGATCGAAACAATTGCAATAGAATTCTCCTGAAGTAACCGGCATCCAGTTGGTGGCAGAACCTTCAACACAAGGGTTGGTGGTAGGAAGACACTCATTGGGAGTTGTTCGCCAACTATCGTAAAACTCTCCCAAATAATTGCGATATGAAAATTCGTGTTCGGTGCGACTCATGTTGAAGTCACCTACTAATATAATAGGAGTCTGACCTGCTATATCACGAAGCATACGTGCCATCAGTCTCGCACTCTCTATTCCCGACTCGGTAGGACCATAGTTGACGTGCGTGCAGCAGAAATAGAAATCCTGCTTGGTGGCTTTGTCTTTCAAATGTGTCCAAATGCAGAGACGTGGATGCTGCTCGTTGGTAGTCCAACCAATACCCTCGGTTTCGGGATGCTCATTTAGATAGAAAACACCTTGCTGAATCAAGTCATATCGAGCAGTTTTGTATAGGATGGCATTATATCCTTGGTCGCCTTTTGCACTTTCCACAGCATACATTGTGTACTCCGTCATATTGGTCTCGACATCAGTAAGTTGTTGAGAACTGCCACCTGTCACTTCCTGCATACCAACCACATCGAAATCATATTCACGGACAATACGATAGACATATTGTGCTCTGTTTGTCCACAACTTGTCGCCCGTATCACCATTGTTCTTGAGAGAATACCTTATATTATACGTGGCAAAACGGTGCACACCAGTCTGTTCGGTGCCATAAGCCACCAAACAGACCAGCGACATCAATATGACTAACAAACGTTTCATCAGTGAATATATTTATTACCATTCTGAATTACCAGGCCGTGGTAATCGTCACCGACCTCACGTCCCAATACGTCGTACATCTTGTTATCCATCTGCTTTCCGCCACGGATATTCTCTAGCGCAGTTCCCTCCGGAGCTGTAGCATTAGCATCGTATGCACCAGACATAGTGGTTTCTGCACGGGTAAACCCGCGTTGATCTTTGCTGAGATCCATCACCTTGGCTGCTTCTTCTATTGGCCACGAATCTACAGTATTCTTAAGTGCGGTAAGAGTCATACCCGAGACATCGGCTGTAGGAGCAATAGTTTTATTGAAACCACCATTGTTTTTGAATTTATTCTTCATAGTGGTGAAAATGCTCTCTATGGTATTAACGTTTGTTGAACTGGTAGAGAGTTTGTCGGTAGCAGGCCATGTATTGAGTGAAGAACCTACGTCAACCACTGTTCCCATAACGTTGTATCCACCTGAGAAACCACGTGAGTCGTTGTTGGTGAAGTGAACTACTGCGCGATTGGTGTTAAAGGTATCGTCAGCTCCTGAGTTAACAATAATATTGTTTGCAAAATAATTGTAAGTATTATCACCGAAACTTATAGCCTCGCCACCATTCTCACCATTGGTATTAACACAGATGTTATCAATGAAGGTATTGCTGATAAAGAAACTGGTGCAATTGCCAGAAACGCGGAAACCACCACCACGGTTCCAACCTTTACTTCCTTTGATAGTACAATTGATCATGTATACTGTACCAGCATTGTCACCCATACCCATGCCACCACCATAATTACCCCACTCTTCAGAGCCTTCTTTGATTTCGCATGAGATATTGTCTTCGAATTCGCAACGCTCGAAATAACCGAATTCGCGATCTGCCTCAGTTACGTCAGCAGTTGCACTACGGCAATTGCGAGCACGAAGAATGAAAGAACTACCACCACCGACAGCCGTATTGTTTTTGCGGAAAATGCAGTCGAAGCAACGAATCTGGCTGCCCCAGCACATGAGAGCTCCATTTTCTACACCGTGAGCAACATTGTTGATGAAACTGCAGAAGTGGAAATCCACTGTTGCATGTTTAACGAACACCATATTGCCTTCATAACGGTTACCTGTACGCTCGCCATCACGGAAAGTGATACCCCAGATCTCAGTCATCTGCCAACCGGAATAATAATAATTGTCTTTGGATCCGAAATCGGAGCGTCCCATATATACAAAAGCGTAATCAACATTATCTCCTTTTCCGTCACCATCGAGGTCAGCAGAGAAGATCGATTGACCTCCTTTCGTCCAATCGTTTGCAATTTCAGTTCCAACCATCGAGGTGGGATAACCACCTTTGATAATTATTCCTTCAGGGATATCCCAATAGTTGGTTGTTTCATCAGGCAGGTAGTTTCCTTCCATCAGATAGAACTCTGTTCCCGGTTCTGCATTGGCAATAGTTTGTCCCAGATACTCACCACCTGCAGCATTTTCCCAACTTGAACCATCGGCATCACCTATGCCTTCCGGAGCAAAGAAATAACGTGTCACCTCGTCTTGTGCTGCGAGTGAGCAGCAAAGTGCTAAAGCAAGCACACTTAAGATAGTTTTTTTCATGATTGTATAGTTTTATGTTGTTAATATTAATAATTCAATCCATCTCTCCAACCGGGATTCTGCGTCAGAGCTCCATTGGTAAGTACGCGGTCTTCGGTTGGTATAGGATACAGATAGTCGCGGTCTTCTGTCCAATTGAATTCCAATCCGCTATGTGCCCACATATATCCTTTATCTCCTTCGCTGAGAATAATATCTTCACCCATCACCAGATTGGTAACGCCTATACCGGCCGATTTCTTCTCCGGTGAGAGTTGCACATTCATCTTTCCATCGCCTGTAAGGTCGTATTTGCCTTCGCCAGGGAAATACATACCATATAATGGTTTTTCAAATGTCTTTCCTTCTTTCCATCGCATGATATCCCAATAGTGCAGGCCTTCAAGCGGAGTCTCTATCAGTCGCTCACGACGAATCTCCAGTATCACACCTTTGTTAGCACCTTTGTCTACATTGGGATAACCGGTTTCAGCACTCTCCATATACGGATCAGGATTGGCGTTTGCCCATGCCATATCCATATGAGGCATTCCTACCCTGTCGCGGAGTAGATTCACACTTATATCCAAATCGTTTTGCGTAAGTGTACCTGCCTCTGCCTTGCACTCAGCATAGTTTAGTAGCACTTCTGCATATCTAAAGATTGGCAGACATACTACCGATGAGCCCCATGTGTTATATTTCGATTCCATCACATATTTAATGTATTTGTAACCGGTATATGTCATCTTCAGATTGACCGGAGCTGTTTTTTCCGAGCCGTATTGAATGTATCCGGGAGTATAAACAGTTTGTGACAAACGAGGATCACGATTCTGACATTCTTCCAGATATTGCATAGTCTCATATCCGGGAAGATCAGTAAAACGTGTGCCATCTGAGTTAAGATACAGATTAATAAATCTACGAGTAAAACCTGTTGCGCGTGCTACCGACCAACCATTGGCATTGTTTTTTATCTCAAGATCCACGCTGAAACGCCTTGCCCAAATATACTCATCGGGATCAGCATCAATGCTAGCAAACATTTTGCGATAAGGTTGCTCGCCGGTAGTGTATAGTTTGTACCCTCCTTCTTGTATCAATTGGAGTGAAGCTCTGGCTCCTTCTTCAAGCAACTCGTTCCACGGCAAGTGATTTGGATTAAACGGGTCGCCATCATGATACTTCCGGAAGGTACCCTCGAATGTGCAGACTCTAGACCGCAATGCCAATGCGGTCCAAGCATTTACAGTATAAGAATTATGAGCCTTAGGCAGATACTCGAAGGCCTTGTCCAAATCAGCAAGAATATTGTCAACCACAAGGTCTCTGCCATCACGCGGTTTGTTCAAGAGTTCTTTATCATCTGAACCAATGACGGTGTCATACCAAGGCACTTCTCCGAAATACAACAATTTCTGGAAATAGAAATATGCTCGGAAGAAACATCCTAATGCTTCATAGCGCAAACGCACGTCTTGGTCTTCACATTGATGTGTATGGGCTAGGAAGAAATTGATGTCTCTCAGTGCTGACCACGACCAATTGTCATCTTTAGCAGATACAATACGTGTTCCCAATACTTCACGGTTGGGAGTGAAACTTGCGAAATGCTCTCCTTGTTCTTCGTACATCGTTTCTCCAGTTGGCATCAAGCGATAGAAACTATTGGAGAACTGCTGCAACTCTGTCTCCGAACGGAAGAATGTTTCTTCTGTCAGTTCATCTTCCGGATACAAATCCATACTGCAACCAGACATGAATAAAACAAAACTGAGAATACAGAATGCAGATAAATATTTATTATATGTTTTCATAATTTCCAGATTTTTCAGATTCTATTAGAATGTTGCTGTAATACCAAATGTGTATGTAGTGCCGAATTCATAAGTAAGACCTTGAGAGTTGCCGGCAGCAGACTCGGGATCAATGCTGTCACAATACTTCTTCATCGGGCTCCAATACCACAAATTTTCACCCGCGAAATATATACGGAATTCAGAGAATACTTTTTTCCAGCATGGGAGAGTGTATCCAATTGTGATGTTTTTAAGTCGGATATATCCGATATGCTGGAGGTAGCGGTCGTTGGCTTGTCCTAGAGAATTGATGCCTCCCAGAGCCTCGTATGCACGATAGCGAGGGAAGTAGGCATTGGGGTTATCCTCGCTCCATACGAGCGACATAAACTGCGGGCGAATATAGCCTTGATATGGTCGACTGAAGGGTCCCCAGAAGGTGACAGCTTCTCGTGCCGGATACCAGTCGCGTTGTCCTACTCCTTGCCAGAACATACTGAAGTCAACACCATAGAAGTCAATACCTGTGCGTATGTTATAGTTGTATCGTGGCAGCGAGTTACCGATAATTGTCTTATCACCATAATTATCTGCACTGTTTTCTCCCTCTGTGATCACTTTATCTCCATCGAGGTCGAGATATTTAACATCGCCTGCACGTAGTCCTTTTCCTCCTGCTATATCAGGAGTGATAGCTATATCCTGGTTGACGAGATATTGATCAACGTCGTATGCAGCAGCTTCCTCATCGGTTTTGAAAAGTCCATCCGTACGATAACCCCATATTTCTCCAAGCGTCATTCCTTCGTAGTATGGGCAATCGCCAGTTATTGTTTTTGTTGGGTTATTGAATCGAGTAATTTTTGATTTGTAGTTACCGATACCGAAGCTCAATTCGTAGCGTAGATCTTTTCCTGCCACTTTTCGTGTATCGTGCCATGCAAGTGATAGTTCCCATCCCATGGTGCGCATGTCAGCGGAGTTTGTTTTAGGTGATGCTGCTCCATATACTGATGGCAGAGCGACACCTTCGATGAGCATATCGGTGGTGTTACGGATATATATATCGCCTGTGAATGTGAGACGGTTATTTAGGAATCCGAGGTCGAGACCTGCATCGTAGGTTGTCATCTTTTCCCACGTCAGGTCGCCTGCGTTAGGAGAACTTACAGAAGCGTAGTTGAGTATGGTAGTGCCGTCCAATGTAATATATTGTGTAAAGGCATTGCCTGTATTGATTGTTTGTATATAGTCGTAGAAACCAGTGAGTTGGTTACCAAGTTGACCAGCTGAAAGTCGAAGTTTAGCATTGCTCCACCAACTACTTACAGGCTCCCAGAATGGTTCTTCTGACATACGCCATCCGAAGCTACCACCGGGGAAAACGCCCCATCTATGACCTTTTGCAAATCGTGATGACCCGTCGGCTCTGACGGAAACTTCAAAGAGATATCGCCCTGCGTAGTCGTAGTTGATACGTCCGAATACGCCGTGTGTTTGCGATTGTTGTACTGTCTCAGTGAGTTTGATATCATCACCCGTAGCGAAGTTGAAGTTGCTAAGATCTTCAGTCATGAGGTTATTTCTCGAAGCCGACAGCGAGCGATATCTATACATCTCTCCGTTGTAACCTGCCATGATGTTGAGATGATGTCGATCCCAAGTGGGATTCCAACGTAAGTATACGTTGTAGGTATGAGTTTGATATCTTGCCAGTTGTTGGTCGAGTCGGTCAACCGATCGATAGTTGTCGATATACGCCGTTTCTCCTACAACCATGGAATAAGGCACTTTAACACTACGGTTTTCTACTTCTTTTGTGCGCCATGTAAATGAGTAGTCGCCAGAGAGTGTAAGGTTTTTATAAAGTTGAAAATCGAGTGTATGTTTCATCACCATCTCTCGGTTGAGTATGCGATTGTGATGTTTGCCATATAGGAGTAGTGCACTAACGCCGTCGCTCACCGTGCCTGCACCACTATATACATAGGGATTCATATAAACCGCAGTGCCATCAGGATTAGTAGCGGGAACAAACGACATTGCATGCACAGATCCGGAGCGGAAAGCTTCACGAACACTCTCGGTGCCTGGATAGGTATAGTCGCTTGTAAAGAATGAAAAGTTGATACCGTATTTGAGCCATTTCTTGACTTGTATATCTATCTTACCACGTGTAGAGAATTGTTTGAACTTATCGGTATTAAGGTTATACATACCATCTTCGAGATATGCGCGACCACTCACATAGTAGTTGATTCGTTCATTACCACCTGTAATGCTTACGTTATAGTCTTGCATCGGTCTATTTTCACGAAAAAACTGGTGATACCAGTCGAAGTTAGCATAGTACTTATACTGACCGTTGTTTTGTGGTATTACCCATGGTCGCTCTGGATTTTCTGTTTTGTCATCGAGTCGCATCCAAAGTTCTGCATAGTCGGCATCAGTATAGGTAGTATAAGTATATCCGATATGGTTAAACATAAAGAGGTCGTTGATATATGCAGACCAAAAACCTTGTGTGATAAAGTCATTCTTGATGGTAGGCGTGCGCCATCCTGCTTTAGCATCAACGGTGATTGCAGGGGCTCTACCCTCTTTGCCGCTTTTAGTAGTAATGAGCACGACTCCTGCGGCTGCTTTAGCGCCATATATGGCAGCAGAAGAGGCGTCTTTAAGTATGGATACTGATTCGATATCGTTGCTATTGACGCGAGACAACTCCATCTCCACTCCATCAACCAATACGAGAGGTTTTGTACCATCCGAAGAGTTGATACTTGCCAAACCTCGTATGTCGATGTCGTATCCCGACGAAGGACCTCCAGTGTACATCGTGATGTTTAATGCGGGGTCAGCACCCTGAAGAGCAGTGGTCATATTCTGAGTAGGACGACCGACAATATCTTTTGCTTCAACTACACTGACAGCTCCTGTCAAGTTCACTTTCTTTTGTGCACCATAACCGACTACTACGACCTCATCGATAGACTGTGTCGTCTCTTTAAGTGTAATGCGATAGTTGCTGGAACGATTGGTTATCATTAGGTCATACTCTTCGTAACCAAGATAACTGACTTCGATATACTGCCCGGCTTTTACATTGTTTAACCCAAAATTACCATCGATATCGGTTATAGTACCATTGTTGGAGTGCCTCACTTTGACTGATGCACCAATGATTGGATCTCCATTCTCATCAACTACCGAGCCGGTTATAATTCCTTTAGGTGATTCATTCTGAGTTTTCTCATTAGTGAGAACAACCACATTGTTTTCTGTCACCTTAAATTCTATTCCCGTTCCTGCAAACACTTTGTGCAACACTGACGAAAGGTCCTCATTTTCCACATTGATTGTGATCGTTTTTTCAAGTCCATTGACACTGCTACTATAGAAGAAATGACATCCTCCCAAATGTTCTATCTGAGGCAGCACTTCCCGAACCGGTTTGTTGTCGACCTTGAGAGTGATGGTCTGTGCAGACAAAAATCCTATAGTAAAGAATGATAATATAAATAAATATAGTCGTTTCATTATTCCACTACATTAATTGTTACAGGTATTTCAATTTTGCGGAAGTCCCATGCCGGGTATTCCAATCGTGCGAAGAAATACAATTTCTGCTCGCCAGTTTGAAGAAGTTCTATCTCTGAAGATGTTGCAACCAATGCACCATCAACCTCCTGAAACTCTTGGAAGTCGGCAGTCAAGTCAGGATTTGTGAACCACCAACTTGCATAGAACCAATAAGTTGATTTGCGGAGGTTGGCACTTCCTTCGGTTAGACGAGTAATAGAACAGGTAACCTTGTCCCCAACATGATAGACATCTTGTTGAGGTACTACAGTAATGCCACTGTAGGTCGGCATAGTTACGTCACTTTGCTCTTCACACGATGAAAGAAGCATCATCGTACAAATTGCCATTGAGCAAAGTGCGAGATAAATAGGCTTTTTCATGTCGATTTTGGTTAAGTTCATTATGTTACAATATTATTTTCTTTCGTAAATATAGACCATTGTATCCTGATCGATGTGATAATTCATGTTCGATGCCAAGCACAAAACATCAAGAACATTTCTCAAACTGGAATGTCCCAGATAACCTGTGAAGCGCTCTTTCTGTAATTTATCGGAAGTAATAACAACTTTGATGTGGTAATTACGCGATAATTCGGCTGCAATATCTTCCAATGTCTGGTCGTTATATCTAACCTCACCGGAAAGCCAGCATGTATAATTCTCGCTTGGTACACGTTGTTTTGTGAGAGTGGCAGAATTACGATCGAAAACCACACGACTATCGGGCTCCATCGTCATGTCTGCACCTGCTGCTTCAATGCGCACTTTGCCCTCCGTGAGCACTATTGAGATATTGTTCTCATCCTGATAATTGCGTACATTGAAACTTGTACCGAGACATGTAACTTCCAGTGCATTGGCATTAACCACAAACGGATGGTCTGCATCTTTTGCAACATTGAAGAATGCTTCACCATCCACAGTGATATGACGTTTTCCATCAACCGACGAACAATCATAACTGATTGTGGTCAGCGCATTCAATGTAACTTGAGTACCATCAGGCAGAGTAACCTGACTATGTTCGCCAAGATTAGTACGGACGGTTAGCAATTTGTTTGTTGATACTTGTCGGCCGCCACCCAACATCCAACCGGCCATACCAGTGGCTATAAGGCAGAGAAATACACAGGCTACCAGTAATACTCTGCTCAATCTTCGAAAGGGACGACGGTCTCCTTTCGGCTCTTGATTAATGACATTCTGCAGAACACGTTCTTTCACGTTCTGAGGAATACGGTCTTCTGCCAACTCCATGTCAGCTCGAAGCCAGCGAGCAACATCTTTGTCTTCTTCCAACCATTGGAGCAACTCTGCGCGCTCCTCTGCTGTGGCTTCGCCATTCAGATACTTTTCGGTTAATTCTTTCATCGTCGTAAGTTTTTTTTCTGCTTCAGTAAAGACCGATTTTGATCTTTACTGAAGCATGCCTATTAAGGCTTAGATTTACACAATTCTTTTTGCACCTTATATTTATTATAAATATATTTAGTTTATAATGAAGTTAATATTTCTTAGTCATTCATTCTTTCTCTTAACTCTTTCAGTGCCAATGTGATGTGAACTTCCACTGTCTTCTCGCTAATATTCAATTCTTTTGCTATTTCTCTGTTAGACATATGACGATACCTGCTCATTACAAACACTTTCCTTCGCATAGGAGGCATCTTTGCCACGATTTCACGAAGATACTCTTCAAGAAAACGAGCATCTTGTTGCTGCTCGTCGTAACTATCAGCTTCTTGACGACGCTGAAGAATATAGTCTGTGTAGATAAAACGAACCGTCTCATGCTCACAATAGTTCAAAAAAGTATTGCGAGCAGTTTGGAACATATAGTTTAGCGCCTTGGTATGGTCGCGGAGTTCATCGAAATGTTCCCAAAGACGAAGAAAAGTTATTTGCAGAATCTCTTCAGAGAGATATGTGTCACCACCAGATAGTTGCAGCGCGAAACCGTAGATACGACCACTATACTGATCATACAAACGCTCAAACTCACGTTGACGATGCGAGGAGCCACCAAATGTGAAACGCGTGTTTTTCATATATTGTATAATATAGACAGTTAATGTTTGTAAATCCCCTAAGGGGATTGCAAAATTAATGATTTTTTTCTTAAAGATGCTATTTTTTATGAAAATATTTGCAAGAACGAAGTTTTTAACCTAAATTTGCATCATCAATCGGGGACCGGTTACAGGTTACACTCATGGCGCTAATGCGCAGTGAATTGATGACTGAAGAACTGACCAATTGAATAACTGAGGAAGGGTTAGAGATTACAGATTACACATTACACATTACGCGTATTCAATAAACTACTAAATATTTTACTACCATGATTTTAATGATTGGGACAACCGAGATTATCATCATCGCGATAATTATCCTGCTCCTGTTCGGCGGAACACAGATTCCGAAACTGATGAAAGGAATAGGCAAAGGCGTGAAATCCTACAAAGACGGACTCAACGGCGTGGATGACGATCCGAAAAAAGAAGCAGAAGAGACACAAGATGCTCCGAAAAAGGAGTGACAACCGGCCTAAAAACGGCTACACAAGCAAAAAAAAGAGTGAGGTTCTTCCCCACTCTTTTTTGTTTCCAGGCAACAAACAGGGCGGCCTTGCAGCCGCCCTGAATGCTTTCAGTGAAATAAATCCACAAACGAATTACCTAACCTGAACACCCATCAAGTTGTAGGTCTTGCCATCGCGGATGATGTAGATGACACCGTCGCGCATGATCTTCTGAGCCTTGTCTTCTACCTTCAGATCATCAACTGCATCGCTGGTCTTCTTGTAGATATAGACATTGTCGAGGAACATCTTGGCAGGCATCCAATCCCACTTGAGTTGGTAGATGTTAGCCGGGTTGATACCGTTGTAGAGCGAGAACTCGAAGTCAACAGAGTTCCACTGACCAGCAACGAGATCCTTCTTGGTAGCAGCCTCCGAACCCCAGATAGGAGTGAAGCCGATAGAAGTGCCGACCTCCGGATAGATATCCATATGCACGCCGGTGTAGTCTGTTGCATCGAACGGAGCCACGTTGCCGTTGAGCTCCCAACCCATATAGTTGGCGTTGTAGAGATAGTAAACCTGGTCGCCTTCGGCAATCTCGCCAAGAGTGGTGACAGTGGATTGTCCCCAACCTCCGATATTGAACCATGTAACAGGAGTGTAAACATCGGAGAAGATGGCGATTACATCGGCAGCATCCATAGTGGGAGCCGGTGCAGGAGCCGGAGCTGTGAGAGTCTTGACAGGTACGATAACGCCCTCGGCAGCATTGCCATTGTCGTCGGAAGCGATAACGGTGAGAGTATAATCGGTGCCGGCTTTGAGGTTGGAGATAGTGATGAATGCATCAGCTCCGGAAGCGCCAGCAGTTTTGCCAAGTTCTTCGTCGCCGTTCTTCACGGTGTAGTTGACAGCACCCGAGTCGTCGTTACCTTTCATCTTCAGAGATGCGGTGAAGTAGTATGCTTCGCTCATCTCGGCTGTTACGTCGGTAGGAGCATCATTGTCAACGAGTTCGGTAGTGCGATAGAAGTAAGCGTTGCCGATCCAGAAGGTGAGGTTCTTAGCTTCGTCTATCTTAACCTGATAGATATTACCCCAGTTGGTAACACCAGTGTAGTCGGTGAGAGGTATATCGATTTGATTCCACTTCTGACCCTTGAGATCAACGAAGATACCTTGCTCTGCTCCACCCCAGATAGGCACGATGCGGATACGAGCGTCGGCAGCAATCCAGATGTCGTAGTGGAGTTTCTCCATATTGAGGCAGTTGAGCGAGAATCCTTCGGTGCCGAAGTAGCCGAGGTTGGTGGTAACGAACTTCTTGCCATAGGTATCCTGAGTGTAAACTGTACCCGAACCCCAGTCAGCGAAGTTGAAGTCAGCATTGTATTTAGCAGAATACATTGCCTTAACCTGGTTAGCTGGCCATGTTGGTTCCGGAGCTGCCTTGTCGGGAGCCTCGAGGAGAGCAGGTTGCTCAAGAGTAGGACCTTCGAAGCATCCTACATAAGTGAGACGCGGGCGCTCTTGCATTTCTATATCATACATAACCTCGTCGTTACGTTCTACACCAAGCCACGGATCCGGATCGGTGCTTCTGAACTTATATGTAACACCATCAGCGTCAGTAGCAAGGAAAACATACCCATACTTATTAGCAGCAGCAATATCAGGTTGATTGGTCTGAAATTCTTCCCAAGTGCGAGACATCGGAGTAGTTACGCTTACATATGCTAACGAATCAGCAGAATTTGCGAAAACATTATTCTTCACATTCGGATTCAGAGCAC
>JAEEGL017153516.1_pt1 | contig 24567 bp, 22 predicted proteins | sample 9134231 | NCBI WGS metagenome assembly JAEEGL01 (sample SAMN16246548, study PRJNA631951) | gut metagenome | biome: gut microbiome; feature: rumen; material: fiber-attached | host: Bos | place: Iran: Karaj | collected 2018-10
ACGCCCTTGATCTGGACCATCTCCATCTCCATGGAAGAACCTTCATCCATATAAACTTCAGTCTGAGGATTAAGAAGGCGCTTGCCCGTTCCGGAACCGCTGCCGTAATGCTTTTCGACGTACTTAACGCGTGCGTTCTTGCCTACGAAGAAGCGGTGGATACCGTCGTGCTGTGAGTCCTGCTTGCCGCAGTTGTCGATGCCGCAGCCTGCGACAATGACAACGTCGCTGTCCTCACCGATGTAGAAGTCGTTGTAGACCGTCTCCTTGATACCCGAAGCCGAGATGACAACGGGGATGTGGACGCTTTCATTCTTGGTTCCGGGTTTGATTCTGATGTCGATACCGGAGCCGTCTTCCTTGGAAGTGATGTCGATGTTGGCGGTAGTGTTACGGCCCGCAAGCTTGCTGTTTGCACGGAAGTTATAGGCACCCACAGGTACCTCGTGCAAGTCAGCGATCTCTTCTATTAATCTTTTCTGGATAGGATCTAACTCAACCATTTTCCACCTCCGTGAACTTGTTGCAGGGAAGTACCGCATCTGCTGTACCGGTAAGTGCCGGAAGCACGTCGGTTCCTGCTCCCTGCTGCTTTATCTTGCCGTTCGCGATTACCACGATCTCGTCAGCGATCTTAAGGATGCGCTCCTGGTGCGAGATGATGATGATGGAACTGTCCTTGATGTTCTTACGCATGTTCTCGAATATCCTCGTGAGGTTCTGGAAGGACCAAAGGTCGATACCGGCCTCAGGCTCGTCGAATACTGAAAGCTTCGTTCCTCTTGCAAGCACAGTCGCGATCTCGATACGCTTGAGCTCGCCGCCCGAAAGGGAACCGTTAACCTCGCGGTTGATGTAATCCTTCGCGCAGAGTCCTACCTCGGACAAGTACTTACAAGCGTCGTCTACCTTAAGCTTCGTGTCCTTGCCTGCAGCTATCTTAAGCAAATCGAACACTTCAAGTCCCTTGAACTTAACGGGCTGCTGGAAAGCAAACGACACGCCTCTTCTTGCGCGGTCAGTGATATTCATCTCGGTGATGTCCTCACCGTCAAGGATGATGGAACCCGATGTGGGCTTAATGGTGCCCGCGATGAGCTTAGCGAGCGTCGACTTGCCGCCTCCGTTAGGGCCGGTGATTACCGTGAACTTGCCATCAGGTATATCAAGATTAAGGTGATCGAGGATGAGCTTCTCCTCGCCTCCCTCTTCAACTTTATATGTAAGATCTCTTATCTGAAGCATGTTTATGCCTCCCTTTTTCTTTCTAACCGAAGTCATTATACAACGGTTCCCCAAAATATAACAGCGTTATCTTATACAACTTCGACGGCTTTATGCTGCCCCGTTTATGGTAAAATACATCGAAAAGGAGAAGATCGATGTCCAATTCCGAGATTTCAGACGGCAAGATACATATTCTTTATCTCGTGAAGCATGCACCCGGAGTAAGCTACCAGCTTCTCATGGACAAGTGCCTGGAATCGCTCTACCTCGATTTTTTCAATTTCTCAAGATGCTATAACGAGCTCATCGCGGGCAACCTCCTGGACAGAGAAGTCGGCGACACCGGAACAGGCGAAGTCGTCGGTACCAACGAGACCTTAAAGATTACCAAGGGCGGCGAGGCAATCCTCGAAGACGTCGAGTCCACGCTTAATCTTCAGACCCTGGGATACCTGAAGAAGGCCTCAGCCGAGCTACTTAATGAGGTCAGGGAGATCAACTCCGTAAAGGCCTTCAGCAAGCCCTCTGAAGACGGCAACGGAGCTTACGAAGTAACGCTTTCCACGATCAAGGACGGCAGAAATTTCACATGCACTTTCAAGGTTAATTCCGAGGAAGAAGCGGATGCCGCCATCAACAAATGGAGAAGCTCAAGCTCCGAGATCCGCGACGCTTTCGTTGCTAATTTGCTCAAATCTGACAGCTGATACTTATTTAAATTTAATTAATAGCCTATTTGATTTGCCGGCTCTCCCGACTATAATTCATAGTGTTGAAAAAGTGTTGTATAACATTTCAGGAGGGTTATTAACATGAACAAGAAGTTTTTGAAGACTGTTGCTCTGTCCATGGTTGCAGTTATGGGTTTCCTCATGGCAGGATGCTCTGACACAACCTCTGAGACATTAGCAGAAGGTGAATTCACAACAGTTACACCCGGCGTTCTCACAATGGCTACAAATGCTTATTTCCAGCCTTATGAGTACTACGAGGGCAACGAGATCGTTGGTATCGACGCTGAGATTGCTCAGGAAGTCGCTAACAGACTCGGCCTTGAGCTCGTAATCGAGGACGTTGAGTTCGATTCCATCATTGCCGGTGTTCAGTCCGGTAAGTACGACATCGGATGCGCAGGCATGACAGTTACAGAGGAGAGACTCGAGGCAGTTAATTTCTCTCAGCCTTACTCCACAGGTATCCAGTCCATCATCGTTGTTGAGGGTTCTGACATCACAGATCTCGACACACTCGTTGCAAGCGGCTGCATGGTTGGTGTTCAGTCCGGTACAACAGGTGACCTCTACATGACAGATGAAGTTGGTGAGGACAGAATCGACCGTTACAACAAGGGTAACGACGCTATCCTTGCTCTTCTTAACGGCGTTGTAGGCGCAGTTGTTATCGACGATCAGCCTGCTCAGGCTTTCGTTGAGGTTAACGAGGGTCTCGTAATCCTTGATACACCTTACACAGTTGAGGACTACGCTATGGCTATCAGCAAGGACAACGAGGCATTGCTCAATGCAATCAACGAGGTTCTTGCTGAGATGGAAGCTGACGGTACAATCGCAGCTATCATCGAGACATACATCCCTACAGAGGAAGAGTAATCTCGACTGACTTTAGGTCTTGATTGACAATAACGGCGGAATTACATCTGTATTTCCGCCGTTTTCTTATTTATAATAAATAAGTTAAAGGCAAATCATTGGAGGATTCATGAATTATCTTCTGACACTACAAACATCGGATTTCTGGTCTGACTTTAAGCAGGCTTTCATCACCGATGACCGTTATATGTACCTCGTAAGAGGTTTGGGCGTTACGTTCCTCGTAACCCTCGGGGCTACAGTCCTCGGAATCCTTCTCGGAGTAATTGTCGCTCTCATAAGATCGACATATGACAAGAATACTATGACAATGCGCCCTGGCGTCGGCAAGGTCGTTCTCTCGATCCTTAACAAGGTAGCTCAGGTCTACCTTACGGTCATCAGAGGAACCCCTATGCTCGTTCAGCTAATGATCGCTTACTTTGTCATCTTCGTATCAGTATCCGAACATAAGATATTCGTTGCGGTTCTCGCATTCGGTATCAACTCAGGAGCTTACGTCGCTGAGATTATCCGCTCGGGAATCATGAGCATTGACAACGGCCAGTTCGAGGCCGGAAGATCCCTGGGCTTTAACTACGCACAGACGATGATCTACATCATCATCCCTCAGGCTTTTAAGAACGTCCTCCCTGCTCTTGCCAACGAGTTCATCGTATTGATCAAGGAGACTTCAGTCTGCGGATATATCGGTCTTCAGGACCTTACACGAAGCGGAGAAGTTATCATCTCCAGAACTTACAAGGCATTCATGCCTTTGCTCGGAGTTGCTGCTATCTACCTCGTTATCGTTATGATATTTACTAAGCTTGTTAACATTCTTGAGAGGAGGTTGAGAAACAGTGAGCGCTGATCCCATTATCTCCGTAAAGAATCTTAAGAAACACTATAACAAGGGAGCCATCAAGGCTCTCGACGGCGTAAGCCTCGACATCAACAAGGGAGAGGTTGTCGTTATCATCGGACCTTCAGGTTCCGGTAAGTCTACATTATTAAGATCTTTGAATCTTCTCGAGATCCCTACAGACGGATCGATCACGTTCGAAGGCGAAGACATCACTTCGAAGGGAACGGACATCAATAAGCTCCGCCAGAAGATGGGTATGGTGTTCCAGCACTTTAACCTCTTCCCTCACTTATCCATCCTGGATAACATGACATTGGGACCGAGAAAGCTTCTTGGCGTAAGCAAGGACGAGGCCGAGAAGGCAGCCCTCGAGCTGCTTAAGAAAGTAGCCCTCGAGGATCGTGCCAATGCATATCCTTCACAGCTTTCAGGAGGTCAGAAGCAGAGAATCGCTATTGTAAGAGCTCTTGCCATGAAGCCCGATGTGTTGCTTTTCGATGAGCCTACATCAGCGCTCGATCCCGAGATGGTAGGTGAAGTTCTCGATGTAATGAAGGACCTCGCACGCGAAGGCATGACCATGGCAGTAGTAACGCACGAGATGGGATTCGCAAGAGAAGTCGGCGACCGTGTCGTGTTTATGGATGAGGGCAGGCTCATAGTTCAGGGCACGCCCGAAGAGATCTTCGGCAAGACCGATAACGAGAGACTTAAGTGCTTCCTCGCGAAAGTACTTTAAGATACAAAAAGGAAACAGGCGTTACCCGCCGGAAAGAGGCAGACAATGTCAGAACAGCAGACAACCCCCAACCCCGCACCCGCATCAACACCTTCAGTAGCATTCTCTGAGTATCCCAAGGGAGCTTTCGCAGGTTTTTATAACCCTATCCTTGGCATCAGAGACTTAAGCACTAAGTTGTCTACTTCATCTGCGGTAATTTTCTCAGGTGCATGTGCTCTTATCCTTTATGTGCTTTCAGTTCTCTTATTCCTTGGAAGCTACCTCTTTAAGGATTATGAGCCTAACGTATTGAATATCGCATTGAATGCTTTCATTACTTATGCATGTATGACATTCGGTATCGCAGGTCTCGCTTGGGTAGTATCCAGAATTCAGAACCTCAACAGAAAGTTCTCCGAGATTGTTTCTGCAGTAACAATGGCTATCATCCCCGGTTCACTCCTCATCATCTGGGGACAGGGACTCTCATTCATCTCTTATGTACCCAGCTTCTTCTATTATGTAGGAAGAGCATATATTGCTATCCTCTTGTTCGAGCACCTCAAGGATGACCGTCTCACAGGAAAGAAGCAGTTCTTCACAGCAGCAATCACAACAGCACTCGGAATCGCGATTTCTTACATCATTTTCTAAAGCTTCTGATCGTTGCTTATGTACAGCTATCTTGATCCGACGCTGACAAAAGCATTAATGTATCTTGAGATCAACCTGATCTCTATAGTGTTGGTTGCGTTCGTTCACTTCAAAGCGAACGGACTGACCAAAATGGTAGCTCAAAGAAACTTCCTCATGGCGATAGACGCGCAGCTGGCATTCTTCATGTCAGACACGCTCTTCGCCATGATGTTTTATGAGCTGTTTCCGAAGAACGCAGTACTCGAGTTTTTCTCCAAGGAAGTGTACTTCCTCTCGACAAGCCTTCTGTGCTTCTTCTGGTTCGTTTACTTCGAGTATCTCCAGGATTCGCCCTTTGTAAGAGACCGCAAGAGGATATGGCAGTCGTCCTTCCTCGTCTGGGCGATGGTGATACTTCTTATAGTTAACCTGTTCACGGGAATCTGCTTCCACGTAGATCCCGACGGCACCTACGGCCGCGGTCCGCTGTTTATCGTGCTGTACATCATCTCATACTCATATGTATTCTTCACCTGCATACGAGCTTTCATACGTCTGTTCAAGAAACAGTACTACCAGCAGCGCAGGCTGCTCATCAAGCTTGCGTTGTTCCCGGTTGCTCCCGCCATAGCAGGCATCATCCAGTTCTTCTGCCCCGAGCTTCCGGTAGCGTGTGCAGCTTTGGCATTCTCAACTTTGGTCATCTACATGGACTGGATGGACTCTGTTATCTCGGTAGACCCGCTGACGCGTCTTAACAACAGAAAGATGCTCGACTACCACTACGAGCAGTGGCACGATGACAAGGAAACGAATGCTTCCCTGTACCTTCTCATGATCGATGCGAATAAGTTTAAAAGCATCAACGACACCTACGGTCACATCCAGGGCGACAAGGCTCTTATCCGTATCGCTGACGCCATGCGCCTTGCACTTCGCGGACACAACAGAAGATTCAACATCGCGCGCTTCGGCGGCGACGAATTCGCTATCCTGGTCTGGGCTGAAAGCGAAGACGACATCATTACACTCGAGCAACGCATCCACACTACGCTTGCGAACCTCAACGCACGCGAGCACTCACCCTACGAGCTTACGGTAAGCATAGGACACGAGCAGGCTTCACACGACATCTCCCTCAAGGACCTCATCGAAAAGGCGGATGCCAAGCTCTACGAAGAGAAAGCCCGTCTCGGCAACGTAAGATAGAATTAATTACTTATAATCATCCACATCGAATTTACGGTCACGGAAGTAGTAGTCTCTATCCTCTTCCGTGATTTTTCTTATTACGCGGCAGGGATTGCCTACTGCGATCATGTCATCGGGAATATCCTTGGTAACTACGCTTCCAGCACCAATAACAACATTCTTGCCGATCGTGACGCCGGGCAGGATGCATGTATTGCCTCCGATCCAGACATTGTCTCCGATCGTTATGTCGATACCGTATTCGTAGCCGGAGTTTCTTGTATCCGGATGAACCGGGTGGCCCGCAGTATAGATCGATACATTAGGCGCGACCTGAACGTTGTCTCCGATTCTGACCTTACCTACATCCAAGATAATCAGGTTGTGATTAGAATAGAAGTTCTCGCCGATCTCAATGTTATAACCGTAGTCGCATTGGAACGGAGACTCGATATTAAACTCCTCGCCAATCTTACCGACGATTCCTCTTATCTTCTCCTTGCGAAGCTCTCTTTCGGCAGGAGGAATATTGTTGTATTCGAAGGTCTTCGTCTTACATTCAATACGCTCTTCAGTAAGGCCATCCATCCATGCCTTATAAGGCAGATTCGCCAACATTCTTTCCTTCTGGTTCATTGTAGTATCCCCTCCATTTTCTTATAAACGAGAAACACCTTGGCTGCAAGTTGTAGCTTATAGTGAACGCCACCTCTCTGAGCGGACTTCGGTATAAACGAGAAACACCTTGGCTGCAAGTTGTAGCTTATAGTGAACGCCACCTCTCTGAGCGGACTTACGCACAAGCGAAGCGCGGAGTACGTAGCGAAGAGGTGGCGTGAAACTGGAGCCTCCAACCGGGATCGAACCGGTGACCTCATCCTTACCATGGATGCGCTCTACCTACTGAGCTATGGAGGCGTGCCAAAAAGCTTTAGAAGTATATCACAAAGCTTCGGCCGTTATCAATAATCCCCGCTTACTCCGGATCGATGCGGATATCGAACGGAGAGGCCGGCAAACCGGCATCCGATACGAGTCTTGCATGACCGTAACTGAAGAATGCATACCTTATGTATTCAGGATTCGGAACCGACTTACTTGCCACATGAACAGTCTTGCCGTCGAAGTCTACAGTCGCATCGGCGCGAACAAATACACCGTCGGAACCCGCAAGTTCGAAGCCGGTCTCATCTGATGAATAACGAGTCTTGATATCCAGACGCTCGAAGTCACCGTCGAACTTAGCCTCGATACCGTAACCTCTCTTAATCTCAGAAAGATACGGGGCAACAGCCTTAACTTCTTCGAATCCGTAGATAAACTTCAATGCGAGATCAGCAAGTCTGTAACCCGGAGTCTTCTTATTGATAGGATGTACATTATCGAACTCACCACAGTCGATAAGAACTGCCATATAAGTATTCGGATCCGTCTCAGCCACAATTCTTTGCTGGTCGCGAAGTGTCGGCCACTTATAGTCTTCAATGTTCTTGTCCTTATTATCGCGTGTCGTGAATCTCGGAAGCTGGCAGAACAGGAACGGCATATCGTCATCCCAGAATACTGCGCGCCAGTCGTCGATCATTGACTTAAATACAACTGCGTAATCATCATAATGCGTCTCAGCATCTTCTTCACCCTGATAAAAGATGACGCCTCTTACTGAAAACGGAACTATTCTTAATACCATGCAGTCGAACAATGCTCCGGGACGGCGTACGGACAGAGGACCTACCGGCGGCGGCCAGGGGCCCGGACCTACGATAGCATCTGCCTCAACATATGTAAGATACGGGTTGGTCTTCAGCGCAGCGCTTATCTTGTCGACATAGACTGTAGCCTCATCTGCAAATGTCTCCTCTGCAGTGAGATACTCGTCTTCATTTTTCCACTTTGAACATTCCTCATTAAAGTCTTCAAGGAATCTTTTACCTGCATCAGTCTTAGCCAAAGCTTCGACAGACTGCCAGCTTGCTACAGATGTACCGCCAAGATAACATCCGATGATTCCGAAGTGCAGATCAGAAGAGCCTTCTTCTGCATGCTCTTTCATGTATGCCTCTACCTTACTTGCAAAGTAGAAAGCTACACCACTCATGTCGTAGCATGTCTTGGAGTTAATGACATCCCAATGGGATTCATCCTCACCTCTTATAAGAGCATCATCATAAAGATCTGCTGCCGGAACTCTATAGAAATGGATATTAGTCTCAGGGCAATTAGGAACTACAGAAGAAGCATTCTCAGATCTTCCGAGAGGATACTCCATGTTGCTCTGACCGCCTGCGATCCAGACTTCACCTATATAGACATTCTTGATTAATGCCTTCTTCTCAACACCCTCAGCCTCGGACACAACTTCAAGCGAATAAGGACCGCCCGCAGGAAGCCCGGGAAGTACACAGAGGAAGAAACCGTCATCATAGATCTCATATGTCGCATCCTTAGAGAGGACCTTACGGCCTTCCTTGATGCGTGCTCTGATCATATTGCCGTCACCGACTACGTTTGTATAGCCAAAGACTCGGATCTCCTTATCCCTTTGAAGGACCATGTTATCCTTGAAGATACCGCCAAGTTTCATAGTGCGCCTCCGTCAGCTGTGATATATGATTCCCAGAAGAAGACCCGTAGGCATCAGCTTGGACACCACATGCAAAGCCTTCTGGGAGAAACCGTAAACAAACAGTCGTCTCTTATGACGAGCTGCCTTTAATGAAGCTTTCGCAAGCTTATCCACATCGGCAGCAAGTAATTTCCGAAATCCCGTAAACTCAGTAGACTTACCGTCGGTCGCAAGTCCGTTAAATTCCGTATCAACAGGTCCCGGACAAACTGCAGTAACCGATATTCCTGCGCGCTTTAACTCACACGCCAAAGCTCTCGAGAATGAGACTACGTAAGATTTGGACGCAGCATAAACGGTAAATCCCGGCTGCGGCAGGAAGGCTGCGGAAGATGCCACGTTAATGATCTTCGCGCCTTGTTTCATATAGGGAATAACTTCCCTTGTAAGCACTGACAATGAAGTACAGTTTAATGCGATTACATCGCTTATATCGGATGAAGGACGCTCACTGATGTCGCCCCTCTTTCCTATTCCCGCACAGTTAATAAGCAAGCTTACATCAGGATGCTCATCAGCAAGCTTAGACTTAATAACATCGATTCCTTCGGGGATGCCGAGATCAGCCTTAACGGGAACTATCTTCTCCGACAAAGAAGCAATCTGCTCGAGCCTGTCGAGACGTCTTGCAATAATCCATATTATGTCGGGACAATCGGGCGAATCAAGGAGCGCCTTAACGAAGGCTTTACCAATGCCAGAAGACGCACCTGTGATAATGCCGGTACTCATTTATCAGAAGATAGGGCGATTAAGTTCGTCCATGAGTCTGTCGAGCTTAGACTTCTTCTTCTCAGCCCTGCTCTGTTCGAGAGCTCTTCTCGCATTCTCTTCTTCTCTTCGTAACTGTTCCTCTGTCTTATGCTCGATCGGCTTGAACGGGCTGGGCTCGCCTTCCTCAGCAGGCTTCTGGAAAGCCGGCACGGGAGCCAAAGGAACAAAGGTCTTATCTGAAGTCTTAGTCTTCGGCGGAGCGAAGATAGGCTTTGTCTCTTCCTTAGCAGGTTCAGCTTTAAGGAATGCAGGCTTAGTGAAAGCGGGCTTTTCCGCTGTCTCTTCCTTAACGGGAGCCTCGTCTATAACAGGCTCTTCCTTGGGCTCAACTCTGGCACCGCCCATGGCATCAAGCTCAGTTTTAATTCTCTCAAGTTCCTTCTCCTGCTGCTTAGCTACAGCATGATTGACGGAAGCAGATGTAGGGCGCTTGATGGGAGCCTTAAGTCCGTTATTGGACTCGTTATTGGCACCTATCGGCTTGAAAGGAGATTCGGGCTCCTTAAGTACCGGGATAGGTGTAAACTTCGCGATCTGAGGTCCCTCATACTTCTTAACGGGAGACTTGATATTGGGATTAGTCGGGCGGGCAGAAGCAGCATCCTCTTCCTTCGGCTTGAAGGGAGAAGCATCAGCTGTACGCTTTACAGGCGGACGTGAATTCTTGAAAGGAGAAGGCTTAGCTACAGGCTCTTCCTTCTTCTCAATAACAGGCGGGATTATCGCATTGGCGATAGCGGGATTATAATCGGGGCCCTTAGTCCTCTGTGCAAAAGCCTGCGCCGCAACTGTCGCAGATGCATTGGAATTAAGTGTATCCGAATCAGGGCGATTCATCGTGGAAGGAGCATTTCTTCCCTGCCTCGCAACTGACGGAATTCGATTTCTGCTGGTAGGTTTTTTATTATTAGATTCGTTAAGCACTTTTAACGCTCCTCTTAATCTTAAATTACCCTTTAATTATACAATAATAATTTTATTTATACACTTAAGATTGGCGTTTCTCCCTACCTTCTCTTGTATTTGAATACACCGGGCGGATCACCCTCGTATTTGAAGTCTGAAGGTATCCGTTTACTACCTTGGGCTTATCTTCCTCATTTACTTCAGCTTCGTCTTTAGCCTTGCCCCTAAACTTATCGAAAAGTTCCTTCACGCCCATGCTTTACTCGCCTCCTAAAGGCTTGTTATTAGCGGGTTTGAAAGGGGAAGGTGCAGCTGATTCTTCAGCATGAACTTCATTTGGCACAGGAGCTATGAACTTGAAGCCCTCCTGCACCTTTATGCCCTTACCGTCAGAGGATCTGCTTGCTGCTGCAGCAGGTCTTCTTACGGGAGCTTTGAGACCATTGTTAACGGAATTAGCAGAAGCAAGTTCTCTTCTTTCCTGTGCAGCCTTGGCAAACTCTGCTCTTGCAAGCTGAGCTTCCCTCGCGGCCTCCGCAGCTCTGGCTGCAGTCGAGTTGGAATAATCACGAGCATCTGTCTGAGTTCTCTGCTCGATCTTAGTGCCGCGGCGTGACATCTTATCAGCAAGATCGGAAACGCCGGGAATGAATTCAAGTGCTAAGGATCCGCCTCTTAAACCTCTGTTCTTAAGGAGGATATATCTTGTTCCGAATATAGCTACGACTACTACGCCGATAGCGATAGCTTTCCAAGGGAAGTTGATATTGTCAGACATCGGTCTTGTGCTTGCCGTCATGTAAGGGAACGGAGTAGGTGTGGGTGTAGCCGTAACAAGATTACCATTGGAATCCATGATGACGATGGCAACAGGTTGAACTTCACCATCACCGATCAAAGGAAGATTATTGGTCACTTCTGTCGTCTCCGCAACATCACGATCGTTGTCGTTGTTATTGTTATTGTTGTTATTTTCATTGTTATTGCCTGCATTAGCGACAGTGGTTTCAACTGTCACAGGCTCAGTCGCTGCTGCAGAATCTGCTGCGGGCTGAGCTGAACCGTCACCTGCAGCAGGAACTGCCTGTGCTGCAGGCGTTTCTCCGCCTGATGCAGGCTGAACTTCAGGACCGGGATTAAAAGGAACAACAGGCGCAGGATCTGAAGCAGGCTGAACGGGAGCCTGAGTCTGCGCAGGTTCTGTCTGTGCAGGAGCAGGTGTAGGTGTCGCAGGAACCGGAGTAGGTGTTGCCGGAACCGGAGTAGGTGACGGTGACGGTGACGGTGACGGAGAAGGTGAAGGCGAAGGAGTAGATCCGCCTGTTACCGCACAGTATGTGACGGACAAAGTCTCGACATCTCCATAAACGGGCATATTGATGTATGACTGATACTCAGTCAGTGTGAATGTATAAGTAAAAGAGGAATCGCCTGCCGTGCAGTTACCGCCTGTCCACACTCTGGGTTCTTCAACATCAGTAGTTGTGTAGGAAAGTGTAACAGTTAATGTCTCACCGCCTGTAACACCCGATAATCTTACCCATCCCTGTCCACCGCCAGGCCAGTAATCTGCTCCATAACTGTCTACTGACGCACTTGCAAGAACCACGCCTGTGTTAGCAAAAAAGATAACTACTGCAACAAATAATGAAATAAAAGCCGCGCTAAACTTGGAAACAATTCTTCGATTCACAGATAAAGCCCCCCAACACCTGGATCAAAAATTATTTTCTTTATGTATTACAAAGTGATTATACGGACGACAAAAGACCAATTCAATTTATTTCCTTTGAGAATTGGGTTCTCAAAGTAAACTTTTTATTAACGCTTTAACGATTGTGTCTTGCAGTCTTCTCACCGACCTTGTAAACAACGAAGCCTCCGACCGCGATAAGAAGCGCAGCTCCGACAAGAAGTGCGATCTTGGCAAGAGTGCTCATTGCAGAACCTGAAGAAGCTTCAGGTGAAGAAGCAGTTCCCGCCTGAACAGCATCGGAAGTAACAGCACCTGTATCCGCCAAAGCAGTTCCGGCAACAGCCTGTGATGAAGCCTCACCACCTACTACAGGTACAGCCTCAAGGCCGGAGAAGTCACTTAAGCAGATGCCGTTATCACCGAGTGCGATGACGTGATCGAGACCGATGAAGTTGCCATCAGCATCCTGCCAGAGAACCTCACGTACGAATGCATACTTGTCCTCATCCCATGTGACGAAGTCATCGAGTACAAGTCCGCCTGTGTCGCCGGAGTTTGCATTGAAGCACCAGAACGTGTGGTTAAGATGATACTCTGCGATGAGCTGGCGCATGTAAGTCATCCAGACAAGGTTGTCGCCTGTCATGAAACCGCCCCACTCACCTATAAGCAACGGAGCGATCTCCTCCTCATCAATGTAGAGCCATGCCTCGTGCCAGTAATCCTCGTACAGGGACTCGTATGTAAATCCTCCCTCGAACCAGGGCTGCGCATAGACAGTAGGACCGTAGTCATGAGGGGAGTAAACTATCTGTGCATTACGCTCAGGAGAACCGAAGTCGATCGGATAATCCGCAACTCCACGCAGGTTGCCGCCCCACCAGGAGAAGTAATAATCTTCACTGTTTGTCGACGTAAAGTTGTTACTCGCAGGATCTATAGGATATATCTCAATACCTTCGATCATGATAAGCGCGTGCGGGTTATTATCGAGAATGATGTTACCTGCTGTCTCGGCTACGAATCTCCAGTTATTCGCATCCTCGGAGTCATTCCAGATTGCGTGATCTGGCTCCGAAGGCTTGCCGTGAGGTTCGTTCTTAAGGTCGTATGCGATGATCGTGTCGTTGTTAGCATAGCGTGCAGAAAGCCAATCCAATGCCTCGTAGTAATCGTCCACCGTGAACTCATCCGTGTACCATAAAGGAAGGTTGTGGCCCATGGCATCCGTCGGCAAAGAGTGGATATCGATCATGACCTTGATGCCGTTAGCAGCACAGATCGTAAGCGCATAATCGAAAATCTCGAGAGAATTCATCGAGTTGAGTTCAGGGTTATAAGCGTTGTTGTAATTTGCCTGAGGGTACTCGCCATTCTTCCACTGAAGAAGAAGCTCCGCCGACATCGGGATACGAAGCAGGTTGAAACCGTGGTCTGCGATGGACTCGAGAGCCTCACGCATATTGCATGCCCACACACCGTCGAAGATATTGCTACCCGTGTTATAACCAAACCAGTTACATCCCGTAAGCCACACCTCTGTACCGTTCTGATCTACGATGCGGTCGCCGTCAGTCGTAAGCCAGTCGTCACCCTGAACAAATTCCATGTTTGAATAATCGACAGTTGCGGAAGGCGTATCGGATGAACCCTGGGCGGTCGTCTCCCCTGCCTGTGTCGTCGGAGTTGTTGAAGATCCCGTACCGGAACCCGTGACGGATACAAGACTTACTGATGTAATGTTGGAACCTGTTACCTGGATTCCGACATTGCCGTCGAATGCCCATGCGTTAGGTCCGGAAGAAGATACCGTAGCTGTTACCTGCCCGCCTGATATCGAATAGGAATCAAATCCCCATCCGTCTGCAGTACTTACAGTACCTGAGAACTCTACGACTACTTCGATGGTCACATAACCCGAACAACCCGAAAGATTAAGTACAATCTGTCCGCCATCACCCCAAGGGTTAGTGGACTCAACGGTTGCCGAAGCCTCGGCATTTACAAATCTTCCGGGCAACATAATAGTAAACACCGCGAGGATTAAGCTCGCGGTGATAACAAAAGATGCAATTCTTATAAATGTTTTTCTCATACAGATTACTTCTTAAATCTTGAATCGATAACTCTTACCATCTTACCTTCTGATCTCGGCAAGGATCTCGGCTCAACGAGGAGAACCTTCGCATGGATACCTGTAATACTTGCGATCTCGCCCTCGATAGCCTTAGTGAGCTTCTCGAGACCGGACATAGTATCGGACATAAGCTCAGGATTAAGCTCGATCTTAACTGAGATAACATCGAGGTTGTTTACACGGTCTACGTAGATCATGTAGTGAGGAAGTACTTCCTTGAACTTCATAACCGCAGCCTCGATCTGTGTCGGGAATACGTTAACACCTCTGATGATAAGCATATCGTCAGCACGACCCGTGATCTTGTCGATACGAGGAGTTGTTCTTCCGCATGCACACTTACCGTAGTGGATTCTTGTAAGGTCGTGTGTGTTGTAGCGGATCATCGGAACGCCTTCCTTGAGAAGTGACGAGAATACAAGCTCACCCATCTCACCCTCAGGAAGAACCTTGCCTGTCTCGGGATCAACGATCTCGGGCCAGAACATGTCAGAGTTGATGTGGATCTGATCCTCGCAGTGAGGGCAGGAGCAGCCAACACCGGGGCCTACGATCTCTGTAAGTCCGTAGATATCGAATGCCTTGAGGCCGATTCTTCCTTCGATCTGATCCTTCATCTCGCGTGTCCAAGCCTCAGCACCGAAGATACCGGAACGAAGCTTAACGAGAGACTTGTCGATACCGTTCTTCTCGATAGTATCGATGATGTGAAGCATATAAGTAGGTGTGCAGCAGATTACCTGAGGCTGCCACTCTGTGAGGATCTGGATCTGACGAGCGGTGTTACCTCCGGAAACCGGGATAGCAACAGAACCGAATTTCTGGCATGCATAGTGGGGGCCGAGACCTCCTGTGAACAAGCCGTAGCCGTAAGCGATGTGAACGAGGTCACCCTTCTGCATGCCTGACATAGCGAAGCAGCGGCAAAGAGCGTCTGACCAGAGTTCAACGTCGTTAGCTGTATAGCCTACGACCTTCATCTTACCTGTTGTTCCGGAAGATGCGTGGAATCTTACGAGCTGGTCCATAGGTACAGCCAAAGTACCGAAAGGATAGTTATCTCTAAAGTCGAGCTTATCGCAGAAAGGAAGCTTCTCGATGTCGTCCAAAGACTTGATGTCCTCGGGATGGATGCCCGCATGCTCCAACTTTCTCCTGTAATAAGGAACGTTGTCGTATGTTCTCTTAACAGCGGATACGAGTCTCTTGCCGACGAGCTCGCGTCTTTCAGACTCCTCCATACACTCGTTCTTCACGTCCCAGATAAATGAATTTACTTCAGCCATTTATTACCTCCCGGCCCTAAGGCCTTAAAATCAAACGTCAATCTCGATCTTACGACCTGACGGTTCATACTTAGTATATTTAACTCCGGCTGCATCGAGCATCCTTCTTGCGGCCATCGTGCCGGGCATATCATGATACTTGTCATCAGCGTAGATTACTTCTTTGACACCCTTCTGGATGAGGGCCTTGGTACATCCTTCGCAAGGGAACAAAGTAACATAAACTCTCGTTCCGCGAAGATCGCCTGTACCTGAATTCAAAATGGCATTGAGCTCGGCGTGACATACGTATGCGTACTTGGTATCGAACACTTCGCCTTCTCTTGCCCAGGGGAAATCGTCATCAGAGCACCCTGCAGGGAGTCCGTTATAACCTACGGATACGATCATGTTGTCGGTATTAACGATACATGCTCCAACCTGGGTACTGGGGTCCTTACTTCTCTGTGCTGCCAGCTTGGCGACGCCCATGAAATACTCGTCCCAGCCGATATAATCAGTTCTCTTCTCAGACATCAGGGATACCCCCTTTATTTAAAATCTTCGAAGATTTTAACACATAATGTCGCGAACTGCGATATAAGCTTCACTGATGGCTGCCTGGAGATTATAACCGCCGCTTATTCCGTCAACATCCAAAGCCTCGCCGACGATATAAAGGCCGGGCACAAGCTTGGACTCGAAAGTTTTCCTGTTGATCTCGCTTAAGTCGACGCCGCCCCTTGTGACGTATGCCGTCTCGAACTTAGGCTGACGCTCGATCGTCATGTGAAGATGCTTTAAGTTACGAAGATATTCCTTGCGGTGTTCGCGTGTGATATTTGCCGAAGTGATGTCAGTAACGCCGGCTCTTTTACCGATCGCCTGGGATACCGACTGCGGCACGAAGTTCGCACCTATAGTTGTAAGTCTTGCATCAGGGTGAACTCTCATCTGCTCGAGAAGCTCCTTATCGATCTCGGTATCATCTCTTCCCGGTGTGAAGTCCAGTTCGATCCATCCGTCGTGCTCTTCAACGTCCTCGGGGATGTCTCTTGCAAGCTCCGTGATAGCGGGACCCGAGAGTCCGTCGTGAGTAAACAAAACGTTTCCTTCAGTCTTGTTTTTCTTTCTGTTATCAAGGTAAAGACCTGCTCCGGCATAGACAGAAACACCGCTTAATGACGACGTGAATTCCTTGTCTTCCGCAGACACCGGGATGCCCGTAAGCGCGGGATAAAGCGGAGTGATGTTATGACCTAATTTCCTGATGAGCTTGAAGCCTTTTCCGTCAGATCCTGTCTGAGGGAAACTCTTTCCTCCCGTCGCAATTATAAGGCGGTCGAAAGTCATGCTTCTGCCGTCTTTGGAAGTAACCGTGAACTTATCGCCATACTCGATCTTATCCACATCAAAACCAATCTTGATGCGATCGCTGCCGATGTAATCTACGAGAGCATCTCTGATGTCGGAAGCCTTGTCGGAGATCGGGAACATCCTGTTATTCTCCTCTTCCTTTAAGGACACCTTAAGCTCTTTCTGGATAAACTCGACTGCATCGTCAGGTGTAAAAGAAGTGAGCGCCGGCTTCATGAACTTAGCCGCCTCATGGTAGCCTCCGAGAAGCTCCAACGGCGCCTTCCTGTTAGTGATGTTGCACCTGCCGTGCCCCGTAAGAAGCAGCTTCTTGCCGCACTCCGGGTTCTTTTCGAGCAGGGTAAAATTCTCGCCTTCCTTCTTAAGGAAGCACGCAGCGAAAAGCCCCGAAGCTCCGCCTCCGATGATGCCTGTGCTTATCAACCGTGTCTCCTGCCCGCAGACAACGCGATGCGCTCGCAAAGATCTTCGTAAGCGATACCGGTGTGCGCCGCTGCCTCAGGAAGAAGTGACGTATTAGTCATGCCGGGGAGATTATTTGCCTCGATGAACCAGAAGTCAGTACCGTCATAGATCATGTCGATTCTGCCGTAATCTGTCATACGCAGAAGGTGGAACTGCTCCTCGGCGATTCTCTTGGCTCTTGCCGTCTCCTCGTCTGTAAAATTAGCGGGACAAACGTGTGTCGTAAGTCCTGCCTGGTACTTATTCTTGTAATCGTAGAAACCCTCGTGAGGGATGATCTCAGTAATGGGAAGAGCCTTACCGTCAAGGATGCTTACAGTGATCTCGCGGCCCTTGATGTACTGCTCAATGATGATGTGATGCTCGTACTTGTCGGCATAGCTCATTGCCTTGTCGAACTCGTCCTTGCTCTTAACGATGGATACACCGCATGAGCTTCCGCAGCCAATCGGCTTAACTACGAATGGAAGTCCTACGCGCTCTACCACCTGCTCGAAAGTAATGTCCAAATCCCTTAAAGTAAACCATGTTGAGGTCTTATATCCTGCCTGTGCGATGATGGCCTTGGAAAGTCCTTTATCCATCGCGATAACACATCCTGTGTATCCGCAGCCGGTGTACTTGATGTCGTAAGCCTCGAGCACGGCCTGCATCTTTCCGTTCTCGCCGTATGATCCGTGAAGTCCCAGGAATACGCAGTTTGCAAGCTTACAGATCTCGATTACACGAGGTCCTAACCACTCTCTTCTTCCGCCGTGATCAGCGATTACCTTCTCAAGATCAGGTTCGGATTCGGGGATCTCATATGAGAACAGATCTTCCGTTCCCTTACGGAAGAAACTTTCTGCCGGCTCATCGTTCTCAATGCCGTCGTAAAGATCGATGAGAGCTACCTCATGACCTTTGCTTAAAAGCGCATTGGCAATAAGACTTGCAGACTTCTTGGATACGTCTCTTTCAGGGCTTAATCCGCCCCCCAAAACAACGATTCTCATACCTTACATCCTCCTTCGAGTATCCAAAGTATAACAATCGGAATTTACCCTCAAACGTGCAGTTTCGTTACAGTTCTGTTACCCTTTTTGTTCGTTGTAAAAGTATTACAAAAGTAACTTGCGTGTAAAAATTCACGCGCACATCTTTGCTAAACTTTATATATATTTTTTATTTTTGAGGTCATAATGCTCGCAGTTTTATATTTAGCGGTTTGCGCAGTTTTTGGAATATCCTTCGTGACGATGTGTGTTCCCGACACAGCCAGATTCTTCACGGCCTGCTCTCCCGGTAAGAGTGTTGTAGGCAAGCTGCCTCCCGTATTATTCGTAGCACCCGCCGGAATCATCACCGGTATGTTGTGCGTAACCATGTTCAACTACTATGCCATCTATCTTCTTAACCTCTGTGTCGACAGCCACGATATGGCGCGCCGCGCAGGAGTGCTCATGACTTTCGCAGTATTCATCATACTGACAAGTGTCAACTTCACTCACTACGTTAAGAGAACCAACAAGGCGAAGATCCAGGGCACAGATTCCGAGGACAACAAGATTCCTTCTTACGTTCACTCCGCAGGCAACGTTATCTACTACGGCATCGTAACGGCGCTTCTTACAGGCGTTGCCACATTCCTTATGTTCTACACATACAGGATCACGGACGGAATTCTCTGTGCCGGTTATTCGACATTTTCAGATCTATCTCCTCACACGGCAATGGTATCCTCATTTGCCACTGGCTTTAACTTCCCGACGCAGTATATGCATTTCTCAGGAGACGGCATACAGTATCATTTCTTCTTCTATTTCCTCGCAGGTATGCTCGAGTATTTAGGCATGTCCATCGACCTTGCCCTTAACATTCCGAGCATCATCACATTCGTATGTGCGATGGAACTTCTGGGAGTTCTCGCTGTATTGTTCTCAAGAAAGAGAGCTTCATTCGTACTTGCACCCCTGTTCGTTTTGTTCAGAAGTTCATTTAACGTATTCGTTCACATCAAGGCGCTCCGCGCAAGCGGCATTCCCTTGATGGCAGCATTAAAGTCGATCACAAGTTCAAGCGAATGGTATAAGGTTACTCCGTTTGACGACTGGGGAATCTGGGCTATCAACGTATATCCCAACCAGCGTCATCTTATGCTCGGCGTAGGCGCAATGCTTGTAGTCATCATTCTCCTTACGCCTTTCGTAAGACGCATGTGCATCAGCCTTATCAAGGCTAAGGACGGCACCGACAGCGTTTATGAAGTACGTTTGCTTAAGACATTCATCGCATCACGCGAAGCATGGATATTCAGAAACTCCGATCCGCTTAACCCTTGGGGAATCACAATTCTTTCCTGCGTTATCGCAGCAGCCTTCCCCTTCTTCCACGGTTCTGCTCTTATCGGAATGCTTCTCGTGCTTCTTATCATGGCTGTTGTTTCCGAGACAAGAGTTACCTATGCTGTCATCGCAGCTATCGCAGTATTGTCTTCCTTTATCCAGACACAGATCTTCTCAGGCGGAGCTTCATCTGTTGTTAAGTTCCATCGCATGGCAGGATTTGTTGTCGAGGATAAAACGCCTAAGGGAATCAGCAATTATCTTGTTACCGTTACGGGATTAACTTTGATCATCGCAGGCATTTATGTAATCTACCTTCTTGTCCGTAACATCATCGGCAAGAAGCCTGTTTACCGCGAGCTTATGTTCCTCGCTTTCCTCGCACCCATGATCTTCGCATTCAACTGGCAGGTATCCTTGGAGATGCTCGCGAACCACAAGTTCATCCAGTTCTCTCTTATTCTCGTCGACGTATTTGTCGCAGGCGGAATCAGCGAGATGATGGTGCCTCCGACCAAGCTTTCAGAGAAGCTTCCTAAGCCCGGATACATCGCAGCACGTGCAGGACTTATCATTACCGCATGTGTATTGCTGGTGCCTCTTACGGCTACCGGAATCTCAGAGTGGTGCACCTACATCAACCTTAATAAGAACGCAGTTGAAGTTAATACGCGCTCTGACCTTACAGCATGGATTGAAGAGAATACCGATCCTGATGATGTATTCCTGACACCTCAGTGGACCATCAACAGATTCTATCTTGCCGGCCGTCCTTCTTACTACGGCTGGCCTTACTACGCATGGTCCGCAGGCCACGACACATACACAAGAGAGAGCATCTACTACTGGCTCATCTCAGGATGCAATAACGACATCAACGAGTTCAGAAGATACTGCCACGAAAGAGGCATCACTTACCTCGTGGACGACCCGGAATTCTTCGGTTTCCAGTATCCTGACGGGGTTTACTATAACAAGGAATTCTTCGCAGAGAACCTGACACCGGTAGCATACTTCCCCGAGGAAGGAACTACGATCTACAGGATCGACTGAGTCTTTAGAATCTTAATAGTTGAACTTAATCTTCATCGCTCTTACGGCATTAAGGATAGCGAGGATAAGTACTCCTACGTCTCCGAATACCGCGAGCCACATGTTGGCTATTCCGACTGCACCGAGGACTAAGATCAATGCTTTAACAGCTAGTGCGAAGAATACATTCTCCTTAACTATCCTCATGGTCTTCCTTGCGATGAGGATGGCCTTGGCGATGCCCATCGGCTTGTCATCCATGAGAACTACGTCTGCGGATTCAATCGCTGCATCAGAGCCCATTGCGCCCATTGCGATACCTAAGTCGGCTCTCATGAGAACCGGTGCATCGTTAATGCCGTCACCCGTGAATGCGAGCTTGGAACCTTCGGACAGAAGCTTTTCGACGCGCTCGACCTTGTCAGCAGGAAGAAGCTCTGCGTGATAGGAAGTAAGTCCCAGCTTCTCCGCGACAAAAGCAGCTACCTTCTCCTTGTCGCCCGTAAGCATGACGACTTTCTTAACGCCGATCTTCTTTAAAACCTTAACGGCAGCAGCGGAGTCTTCCTTGATCTCGTCGTTAATGATGATGTGTCCCAGGTATTCCGCACTATCGCCTGTGTCCTTCGCAAGGTGGATTATGGTGCCCGTTAAGTGGCAGTCGTGGTAATCCGCGTTACACATCTCCATAAGCTGGCCGTTGCCGCAGAAGTAACGGGTACCGTCGATAACTGCTTCGATGCCCTTGCCCGCGATCTCCTTCACATCAGAGATACGGTCCTTATCGATGTGCTCGGCGTGTGCCCTTACTATGGACTGCGCTACAGGGTGGCTCGAGAAACTTTCACATGCTGCAGCGATGTCGAGAAGCTCCGCTTTCTCTATCTCCTGCGGGTGGATATCCTCCACGGCGAAAATCCCCTTTGTAAGAGTTCCGGTCTTATCGAATACTACCGTGTCAATGGAAGCGAGCGTCTCCATATAGTTCGCACCCTTGATGAGAATGCCCTCTTTTGCTGCGCCGCCGATGCCGCCGAAGAAAGATAGCGGAACCGATACTACAAGCGCACACGGGCACGATACAACGAGGAATACGCAGGCTCTGACAAGCCATGTCTTCCAGATATCCCAGCTGCCCATGCCGAGGACAAGCGGAGGAACTACTGCAAGCAATACGGCTGCGATAACAACGCACGGTGTGTACCATCTTGCGAATTTGGTAATGAAATTTTCTACCTTAGCCTTCTTCTCGGAAGAGTTCTCAACAAGCTCAAGTATCTTCGATACCGTACTCTCGCCGAACGTGCTGGTCGTCTTTACTTTGATAACACCTGTAAGGTTTACCGTGCCGCTTATTACATTGTCACTATATGCGACATCGACAGGTGCAGACTCACCGGTAAGCGCTGCGGTATTAACCGAGCTTACGCCCTCTTCAACAATGCCGTCGAGAGGGATCTTCTCACCGGGTCTTATAATTATGAGCTCACCGACTTCCACCTCGTCGGGGCTAACTTCGCTTTCTAATCCATCCCTTATTACAGTCGCGCTGTCAGGCCTTATGTCCATGAGGCTTGAGATAGACTTTCTCGATCTTCCGACAGCGATACTTTGAAACAACTCTCCCACCTGATAGAAAAGCATGACCGCCGAAGCTTCCGGATACTCTCCGGCACCGAAAGCTCCGACAGTTGCTACCATCATAAGGAACTTCTCATCAAAGATCTGTCCGTGAAGGAGGTTGATCACGGCAGTCTTAAGAACGTCGTAACCCGATACGATATAAGGAACGACATATATGAGAAGGTTAGCCCACCACGGTAATTCGATAAGATGTGTAACAATAGCTGCAACTGCCAGGAGGCCCGCTGCTGCAATTATCCTATAGAGCATTTTCTTCTGCTTACGGGTGAGCTTAAACTTCATGTTTTTACCGTCCTATCAGACAATTACTGTGCAGTCAGGTTCTACTTTCTTCATTACGGCGATTGCTTCCTTCAAGATCTCGCCGAACTTCTCGTCATCTGCATCGAGGATCATCTTCTGTGTCATAAAGTTAACGGAACAGGAATTTACGCCCTCAATCTTCTCTACGGCTTCCTGCATCTTTCTTGCGCAGTTAGCGCAGTCCAAATCCTCAAGTTCGAATGTCTTCTTCATGTGTGTTCTCCTTTACTCTGTAATGTGTTCATATCCTTCAGCAATGATCGACTTCACGTGGTCGTCGGACAAGCTGTAGTAAATTGTCTTACCCTCTCTTCTGCTTGCGACAAGGTTTGCATCCTTCAGTGTCTTAAGCTGATGTGAGATGGCGGACTGTGTCATGTTAAGAAGATCAGCGATAGCGCATACGCACATTTCATCTTCATGAAGCGCATACATGATCTTTATCCTTGTTGTATCTCCGAACACCTTGAAAAGATCACCGAGATCCTGCAAGGTCTCATCGTTGGGTAATTCGTCTTTAATGTGCTTTAGAAGATCGCTGTGATCGTGAGCATGAGCCATGTTGTGTCTCCTTTCTATATATGAATGGTTGTTCATATGTTCATATATTAACGGCTATATATTATTTTGTCAATAGTTAATAAAAAGAGCCGCACCTTGCGGCACGGCTCTTTTAAACCTAATCAATTCGTAGGAGCTTACTCCTCATTCGCCTTAGCTTCAGCAATTACCTTAGCGGATACATCAGACGGAGCGGGCTCATATCTTGCATGCTCCATAGCGAACCAACCGAGACCCTGAGTCATAGCCTTGAGATCTGTAGCGTAGTCACCCATCTCGGATGTAGGAACTTCTGCATTGATAACGCAGCCGAGTTCATCAGCTCCGATACCCATTACACGGCCTCTTCTCTTATTGAGGTCACCGAGAAGATCGCCCTGCTTATCCTCAGGTCCGTGGATCTCAACGGATGAGATAGGCTCGAGGATAATAGCGTCTGCCTGCTCCATACCTGCCTTGAATGCGAGGTGAGCTGCCATCTTGAATGACTGCTCGTTGGAGTCTACATCGTGGTAGGAACCGTCTACGAGAGTAGCCTTCAAGTTAACTACAGGATAGCCTGCGAGAATACCCTTCTCGATGGACTCCTGGAGACCCTTCTCAACTGCAGGGAAGTAGTTCTTAGGAACAGCGCCTCCGAATACCTTCTCTTCGAATACGAGATCTTCTGTATCGTAGTTAGGCTCGAACTCGATCCAAACGTCACCGTACTGACCGTGACCGCCGGACTGCTTCTTATGCTTACCCTGAACCTTAACCTTCTTACGGATTGTCTCTCTGTAAGGAACTTTTGCATCCTCAAGGATTGCATCAACCTTAAACTTATTCTTAAGCTTAGTTACCAATACCTTGAGCTGAACTTCACCGAGACCGGAGATAACCATCTGCTTTGTCTCAGCATTGTTCTCTACTGTAAAGCATCTGTCCTCATCCATGAGCTTCTGAAGTCCGCTCATGATCTTGTCTTCCTCGCCCTTCTTCTCAGGCTTGATAGCCTTGGACAAGCAAGGTGAAGGGAACTTGATCTTAGGCATCTCGAGTACACGTGCCTTATCGCACAATGTATCGTTTGTCTGTGAGATGGCAAGCTTAGCTGTAGCACCGATATCACCTGCACTTACCTCATCAACGGGAAGCTGCTTCTTACCCAAGAGGAAGAAGAGGTTACCGATCTTCTCGTCCTTCTCCTGTGTTGCATTGTAAACAGTGGAGTTAGCCTTGATAG
>JAEEGL010211478.1_pt1 | contig 24566 bp, 16 predicted proteins | sample 9134231 | NCBI WGS metagenome assembly JAEEGL01 (sample SAMN16246548, study PRJNA631951) | gut metagenome | biome: gut microbiome; feature: rumen; material: fiber-attached | host: Bos | place: Iran: Karaj | collected 2018-10
GTCCACCAAACCGTATCCTTGGAATTTTCATCCATAACGATGTATTTATCTTTAGGTGAACGACCTGTGTAAATACCTGTCATAACGTTTACTGTGCCGAGTTCTGTCTCAACACCTTTTTCGAAACCTGTAAGTTCGGGCTTCATTTCTTCTTCATATAAGAATTCATATGAAGGATTGTGGATAATTTCGCTGGCATTAATACCATACTTGCTTAAATCGATTGCCATAATTTATATCTCCTTATTTTTAATTTTTCGAATATCCTTAAAAGTATGTAAAAGGATTATTACGCACCGTTAATAAGTATAAAAATATTTGCTTTTAAAGTCAAGAATATTTATTGCGTTCGTTATTTATTTAACAAAATTTTAACATATATGAATTTTTATTGAACAAACGCCCTAAACAAGCGTCTTACATTTGTCCTGATAATCGTCAACCCACTTAATTTCCCTGGTTGTCATCTCATCTCTTAAAAGCAGTTTTTCATCAAGAGGAACATACGTTAAGCATTCAAAGCACAAAAACCTTCCGTCCGATGTTTCAAACTTCTCTTTTACAAGCAGAATGTTTTCGATTCTTATGCCGTATTTTCCCTCTTTGTAAATGCCGGGTTCATCCGAAACAAGCATGCCCGGTTTTAATATTGCATCTCTTCCGTTTGCGCCCTGAAGCCACCTTATCGCCTGAGGTCCTTCATGAACCGACAGCATGTATCCTACACCGTGACCGGTTCCGCATTTGTAATCATCGCCCTCTTCCCACATAGGCTCTCTGGCAAGAATATCAAGATTGATTCCCGTACAGCCTTCAAGGAAAACAGCATTCATTAAAGCAAGCATGCCTCTGGCGACTCTGGTATAATCATGTTTCATTTCATACGTCGGTGTGCCTATCGCAACCGTTCTGGTTATATCTGTCGTTCCGCCTTTCCACTGTCCGCCGGAATCAACGAGATAAAGGTTATTATCAAGTATTGCACTGCAGTCATCTTTATAAGATTCATAATGCATCATCGCTGCATTCGGTCCTGATGCGGAAATCGTATCGAAAGACAAATCATAACAGTCTTCTTCGGATAATCTCATATCATCAAGTTTTACCATCAGGTCATATTCGTTTAGCGAAGTGACATCATTATTTCCGATCCATTCAATAAAATCTTTAACAACTTTATTGTCTTTCATGTAAGCTTCTCTGAGATTATTGATTTCCGTTTCGTTCTTTAAAGATTTCATCATGGAAACCTTACAGTCCGAATTTATAAGATCGTAATTTTTCTCATTAAGAATATTTGCATATTTAACGGGCATTTTATCAAAAAGAAAACATGCTTTTTTATTATCGGGAAGTTTTCTTAAAACGCTTTCGAAATCTTCGTAAACAGATACCGAAATACCCTGCTTTTTAAGATTTTCTTTTATCTCATCAAAAACATTATCAGGCGTATCCGGATTCTTAAAAAGAAAGATGCAGGCTTCATCTTTTGTAATCATCACATAAGAAAGCGAAACGGGGTTATATCTTATTGCTCTGCCCCTTATGTTACAAAGCCACATATTCGAATCCAGCACAGCACTTAAATAGTAATCTGCACTAATATCGCTAAGACTTTTTTGAACTTTTTTAATCTTTGAATCAGAAGATTCTCCTGTTAAATCATCTGTAAGAATCGTAACGGTATCGTCAGCAGTCAGGCAGGGATAATCTTTATTAAAAAACTTTTTGTAAGCATTCAGAAAAACCGAATTACTGTCATCAAGAGCATTAATACCGTAATTCAGACATTCTTTGTATGAAAAAATATCTGACGGGCATGCAACTGTCTTTCCCGAGTTAACAAAACCCATAATATATTCACGTATTGTAGGATACCCGGGTGTGCTTAATTTCATAAGTTTAATCGAACCGCCTGATAATTCTTTTTCAGCCTGGATAAAATACCTTCCGTCCGTAAAAAGGCACGCTTCTTCAAGCCCTACGGCCAGAAGCCCGTTTGAACCCTTAAAATTTGAAGCCACGCTTCGAAATTTATAATAATCGTTTACATATTCGCTTAAATGCGGATCGCAGTCTTTTAAAAGAAAAAGATCGTATCCTTTTATTTTCATCTCTTCCCTTATGCAGTCTATGAATTCCATATGAGTCTCCTTTTTTTCGTAACTTTATATATTTTAGAACATTTTTACCCAAAAAACACGTTCTTTATGTTAACTTTTTGTTAACTTTAGCCAATCGCTTTGCTTAAATCTATTACTTATGTTATAGTAAATATGCTGCGGAAAAATATTATGTTTACTGAAATCATATATTATCGACTGTAATTCTACAGTTTCTTTTCACAGAATCAGAATCGGATTTGTTCCAGCGCAAAACTAAATCAACGAAAGGGGGAACCTAATGTCTAACAACAAACACAGCGAAATTACACCCGAAATAATAAAACTTGCCGAAAAAACTTACAATAACAGCATTATCGACAATGATTTATTTGTAAAGTACGACGTTAAACGCGGACTTCGTGACTTAAACGGACGCGGCGTTTTAACCGGGCTCACCCACATATCCGACGTAAGAGCAAATAAAATTGTAGACGGCGAACAGATTCCTTTACCCGGAGAACTGTTTTACCGCGGATACAATGTTAAAGATCTTGTAAACGGATTCACATCCGAAGACCGTTTCGGTTTTGAAGAAATCTCCTATCTTCTTTTATTCGGTGATCTTCCTTCAAGCAAAGAACTCGAACAGTTAAAACATATCCTTGCAGATTACAGAGAACTTCCCACAGGATTCGTTCGTGACATCATCATGAAAGCTCCCAGTAAGGACATGATGAATACTCTTGCAAGAAGTGTGCTGACTTTATATTCATATGACGATCGTGCAGACGATACTTCAATACCTAATGTATTAAGACAGTGTCTTCAGTTAATCGCACTCTTCCCTGAATTCGCTATTTACGGATACCAGGCATACAGCCATTACCATGACGGCAATTCGCTTTTCATTCACAGGCCCGTAAGCGAACTTTCAACAGCAGAAAACATCCTGACTCTTTTAAGAGCAGACAGTAAATATACGGCACTTGAAGCAAAACTTTTAGACCTCGCACTGGTACTTCATATGGAACACGGCGGCGGTAACAATTCAACCTTTACAACACATGTCGTATCTTCCACTCTTACCGATACGTATTCAGCTATTGCAGCAGCGCTCGGTTCATTAAAAGGACCCAGACACGGCGGTGCAAACATCAAAGTTGTTCAGATGTTTGAAGAAATGAAACGTGAAGTCAGAGACTGGAATGACGATGATGAAGTAAGCGTATACTTAAGAAAACTTCTTCACAAAGAAGCATTCGACCATCAGGGTCTCATTTACGGTGTCGGACATGCCATCTATTCGACAAGCGATCCCAGAGCATGTATCTTCAAAAAATATGTTGAAATGCTCTCTAAAGAAAAAGGACTTGAAAACGAATTTGCACTTTATTCCAAAGTTGAAGAACTCGCACCCAAGATTATCGCTTCCGAAAGAAAGATGTATAAAGGTGTCTGCATAAACGTCGACTTCTATTCAGGCTTCGTTTATAATATGCTCTCACTTCCCAGCGAACTCTTTACACCGATGTTTGCAATCGCAAGAATCGTCGGATGGTCCGCACACAGACTTGAAGAGTTATCAAACAACGGAAAGATTATACGTCCCGCATATAAACCCATCATGGAAGATTTAACTTATATGCCAATGAACAAACGTGTATAATCTTAGAAACTGATTAACAGTTTAAATCTATAAACTAATAAACAGTTCAAATCGAAAGGCTGATAAACAGTTTAAATCTAAAGGCTGATAAACAGTTTAAATCTAAAAACTAATAATCAGTTTAAATTGAAAAACTAATAATCACTTTAAAAAGAAAATCCCTCTGCTACCTGCAGAGGGATTCTTTTTACTTGGGTACAATATTTTTTAAATCATATGTAAGCGTCATGTATTTATCATCTGATACATCCTGCCAGGTTGTAATGATTCTCTGTGCAATCTGACGCGAATCTTCTTCATTGGCATTCATAAGAAGCGTTACATACTGGAATGATGAATACTGAGTCGTAACATCTCCCATACGTAATGAAACAACGATTGCTCTTTCAACCTGCTGCATTGCTTCTTCAAGCTGCTCTGTGGTGAGTTTTTCAGGTCCGGAATGAGTAAGTGTAAAAAGAATCATCCATACCGTCTGATTGGATCTTGCAATCGTACGCTGAACGAAATGTACGATATTTTTGAATCCTTCATATTCAACTCTGAGAGCTCCGTTCTCGTAATTCTTCTCTTTCATGAAACCTTCGAGTCTCGATAAATCCTGTTCGGAATTAAAGTTCTCAATCGAAGAATTAAGATACTCTTCTCTCTGCTTGTAGTAATGATAATTGTCTTTACCATTCTGCTTTACGTAATAAAGCGCTTTGTCTGCTCTGTGATAAAGCATCTGGAAATCAATACCGTCATCGGGACAGACCGCAATACCGATTGAAATCGTGGGATTATAGGAAAGTTCCGTTTCATCTCTCATGTCATTGTGAACACGATTTAAAATCAAATCGCAGTAAGAATTGATTTCATCATCTGTATATTCACCTTTAAGGAAAACGGCAAATTCATCTCCGCCGATTCTAGCGGCAATATCTCTCGGTCCGACATTATTCTGAAGTATCTGAGAAAACTTGCAAAGAATATTGTCACCGAAAACATGTCCGTATGTATCATTGACAATCTTAAAATTATCAACGTCCATAAGGAAAAATACACCTTTATTTTTGGACATGAAATATTTTTCCATGTCGTCTTCGATAAATTTTCTGTTCCAGATTCCCGTAAGAGGATCTTTCTTGGCCGAATTGGAAAGATTCTTTCTTAAGTCTTCAATCTGAAGAATCTTTTCTATTCTCGAAAGCATGATTTCAGGTTCGAAGGGCTTTAAAATAAAATCCATCGCACCCATTCTCAAGCCTTTAATCTCGCTTTCTCTCTTGTCATCAACCGTCAGAAAAACAACAGGAATATTGGAAGTCTCTGTGTTGGCTTTAATATGTTCCAGAGTCTCATATCCGTCCATGCCGGGCATTCTGACATCAAGCAAAATAAGATCGGGTTTGGCTTTCTTTAAAAATTCCAAAGCCATCGCACCTGATTTTGCCATCGAAAGCTGATAATTATCTTTAAGAACTTCAGCTGCCAGTTTTAAGTTTGTAGTTACGTCGTCGACGATAAGAATATGTTTCTTACGGTCCATACTTTTCCCCTGTAGTTTCAGTAATTTCAAAAAGGAATAATTAATTACAGGCTGAGAAAATCAGCGACTTCTTTAATCATGTCTTCTTTTTCACAAACGTTTTTGTGTAAGATTTCCGCATTTCTGATATCTTTAACTGCTTTAGGTATTTCGATACCCGAAATCTCATTTAATTTGTCTACAAGAACGAAATCTTCTTCATCATGCTTTTTACCATCGATTGCCGAAAGAACCGCTCTTGTAAATTTATAAGGTGAAGCTGTCGAAACTATAACAGTTTCATTATCATCGTTTGCAGATTTTCTGTATTCTTCATAAACGGCACTTGCAACTGCAGTATGTGTATCAAGAACATATCCCGTACTGTCGAATACATTCTTAATTCTGTCACTAACCTGCTTTTCGCTTGCAAATCCGCCGATGAAACTTTCATCGATAAACTGTTTCATTTCAGCAGTAACTTCATAACTTCCTTTTTCCTTAAGGTCATTCATAAGCTTCTTGTTGAATTCGCTGTTTCCGCCGCATGAAAGATATACAAGTCTTTCAAAGTTGGAAGAAATAAGAATGTCCATGGAAGGTGAAGTTGTAAGTATGAAATCTCTGTTTCTGTCATAAACTGACGAATTAAAGAAATCATAAAGTACTTTATTCTCGTTTGATGCACAAATAAGTTTTCCGACGGGAAGTCCGATGCATTTTGCAAAATAACCTGCAAGAATGTTTCCGAAGTTACCTGTGGGAACTACGAAATTGATAAGATCTCCTTCTTCGATTTTGCCGTTCTTTAAAAGGTTTGCATATGCGTAAACGTAATATACAACCTGAGGAATAAGACGACCGATATTAATCGAATTTGCAGAAGAAAATCTGTATCCTGCTTTGTTAATCTTCTCGTTAAATTCTTTATCTGTGAAGATGTTCTTAACACCTGTCTGAGCATCGTCAAAGTTACCCTTAATGCCGACTACTTTTACATTGTCACCGACCTGAGTAACCATCTGTTTTTCCTGAATTGCGGAAACGCCGCCCTTCGGATAAAATACGATAATCTTTACACCTTCAACACCTGCAAAACCTGCCAAAGCCGCTTTGCCTGTATCGCCCGATGTTGCAGTAAGAATAACTATATCTTCTTTGATATTGTTTTTCTTAGCCGATACTTTCATAAGGTAAGGAAGAATGGAAAGTGCCATATCCTTGAAAGCAATTGTCGATCCGTGGAAAAGTTCAAGATAATATGCTTTATCCACATAAGACATTACTACCGTATCTTCAGTATCAAATTTGGAATCGTATGCTTTATCTATACAATACTTTAATTCTTCTTCGGTAAAATCCGAGAAGAATAATTTCATTACTTCATATGCAATTCCCTTGTAATCCATTCCCGATAATTCCTCAAGGCTCTTTTCAAGCGAAGGGAACTGTTCAGGCACAAACAAACCGCCGTCATCCGCAATACCTTTTGCGATCGCATAAGATGCGCTTACTCTCTTGGAATCATCTCTCGTACTCTTATATAATATTTCCATAGCTGCTCCTAAAACAAAAATATACAGGCCGCTTTTTCAAACCGACCGTATTTATATTGTTATTTTTTATACAAAGTTGTTAATATTATAACATAATATTTCTTCATGATAAAGATTTAATAAATTAGTTATAAATGATATTATTTTTGTACGGGAATTACAAGATTATTTTGTAATTTCAATAGATTTTTTCAAATTATACGACTTTTTTTTCAATTTTTCGCTAAACAATTTTGCTAACATATAGGATTTTTTCGTCTTTTTACAAATCAGGACAAAAAATACATATAACTCAATTTTTGATATCCGAAAACCAACGAATATTGTATTTTTCAACAACAATTTTAGAAATGCAGAAATAATAAATTATCCAGCGTGCTTATGAAATCCAAAGGTATATTTAAAACATATAAAAAAGACAATACACCCTACTATCGCGTATTCGTTACCAGAAAAGGAAAACATATTTCTTTAGGTTCGTACGAAGTAGAAAGCGATGCAGCCGAATGTTATACCGATGCTGTTAATATCCTCGATAATAAAGAAATCACTTTCGACGATTACAAAGACGAATACAAAATATCATTCGACAAATTCATCGTTTTGGTAAATTTCAGGGATAACGGAATTTATATTTCAAACCCGATTTATTTAAGACCGAATTTCTTTTATTATTTCCTCGATAAAGATACAATACTTAAATTCGATAAAGACGATCTTTTCTACTATTCAAAACATAAGATCTGCAAAAGAGGCAATCATCTCTTCTGTTACGAATACGGAAACCAGATAAGCATAAACGAAAGATACAATATCGGTTCTTATTCTGTACCCGATAAAGACTACAGATTCATAAACGGCGACCGTTACGATTACAGATATTCGAACATAGAAATACTTAATTCTTTCCATGGCGTAAGAAAAATAACCGAAGGTGCCAAAACATTCTACGAAGCAAAAATTCATTTAAAAGGATATTTAAAAATCGGCGAATACGATTCGGAAATCAAAGCCGCAATTGCATATAACAAAGCAGTCGATTTATTAAAGAAAAAATACGATAAAAACTTCGTTCAGAACTTCCCGGATTTAAATGCAAAAGAATACGCATCTATTTATTCCGAGACAGAAATCTCACCCAGAATCTACGAATTAATCAGGGAATCTACAATACATATTTAATACAAAAACGACGGACTGTCTTGCGGCAGCCCGTCTGTTTAGTTGAAAATCTCCGTTTATTACCGGGAAAATTCTTTGAAATTCATGATCAGTTACTCTGTAACTTATTTAGAATTCCTGTCAGTTACTCTGTAACTTCCTTGAAATCTTCTTTTACATCTTCTTTGCCGGTTTCTGCAGCAGGTTTTGCATTATCTGCAGCACTCTTAGCTGCTGAATAAGCTACACCGCCAAGTGCGCCGGAAAGTAATGTTTTGATATCGATTCCGAGACCCTGTGTAAGACCTTCGGAAATCTGAGTTGTTGAATTAACGATATCGGATACCATCTTTGCAGAGTTTCCTTCACCGTACATTGTGATTTTATCAACACTCGAAAGAGGTTTTGCAACATTTTCTGCAATCTGAGGAAGTACTGCGAAGTACATTTCCAAAATGGAAGCTTCCTTCATCTTTGCCTGAGCAAGAGCCTTCTTCTCGATACCTTCAGCTTCAGCGATTGCTTTTGCTCTGATTGCTTCAGCTTCTGCAATACCTTTAACTTTAATTGCTTCAGCTTCCTGTTCTGCCGCATACTTGGCTGCATCAGCCTGAGCACGCATAGCTTCTGCTTCCTGTTTTCTTCTGTAAAGTTCAACGTCAGCCATCTGCTGAGCTTCGTACTTGTCAGCATCAGCTTTCTTCTTAATTGAAGCTGCAAGTTCCTGTTCCTTAACGCTTGCTTCTTTCTGCTTGAGTTCGATTTCTCTCTCCTGCTTAGCGATGTCTGCGTTAGCGGAAGCAACTTCGATAGTTTTACGCTGATTTTCTTCCTGAATACGGTAAGCCGCATCAGCTTCAGCCTTCTTAATATCAGCCTCTTTTTTGAGTTCTGCCTGCTTAATTGCGAGCTGGTTGTTTCTTTCTGCGATATCCGTATCGGCAGCAACCTGAGCTTCGTTAGCAAGCTGTTTAGCTTTAGCCTGTTCAATGGCAACGTCTTTTTCAGCCTGAGCTCTTGCAATTGAAGCGCTCTTCTGAATCTGTGACATGTTGTCCTGACCGAGGGCATTGATGAGGTCGTTCTTATCTTCAATTCTCTGAATGTTACATGAAATAATCTCGATACCGAGGTTGTTCATATCACTCTGAGCTTTGGTCTGAACTTCATCACCGAATTTCTTACGGTCGTTACATAATTCCTTAAGTGAAACTGTACCGATGATTTCACGCATGTTACCCTGAAGGGAATCTGTAAGGGCTTCTGCGATCTGCTTCTCGTTCATGTTAAGGAAGTTCTTCATCGCAAGTTTGATTCCCTTATCATCAGTCATGACACGAACCTTTGCGATTGCGTCAATATCAACACCGATGAAGTCGAGTGTGGGAATGTAACCGTTTGTCTTAATATCGATAGACATCTGCTTTACCAAAAGCATATCTTTTCTTTCAAGAAAAGGAAGTTTGATTCCTGCTCTACCGATTAATACTTTGGGTTCCTTTTTAAAACCTGAGATGATGTAAGCAGTATCGGGTGGAGCTTTAACATAACCTGACGCAATTACTATAATAATAAGTGCTAAAAGAACCAGTGCCGCAACTGCAGCTGCGCAAATAATTGTTTCAAATGGCATTTTGAATTCCTCCTTTTTTATTTGATAAAATTATAGCAAAATAAAGGGTACATAACAATATATAAAATAATGACAATACAGGGTCATATTTCACTTCCAAAAGGAAAATAACAGTTATTAATTGCAATGAACATAACTAAATAAACAGCACGAATTCAGTCTGTATGTTTTTAAAAATATTTGACCGAATCCGTGCTTATTTTTTTATTAATTATCAGCTGAAATTATATAATTCAAAATACAAATCCGAACTGTTTTTTCAGAAGGATAAATCAAAGTTATCAGTTATAAATACATTTTATATCTTGAATAAAATTAGTAAATATAATTTGAAATGCTTTTACAAATCAAATATACTGAGCTGATCAGATTTAGGTAAGTCTTTGATGATTCCGACTTCAACAAGTTTGTTGCAAACGGATTCACCGATCTTACATTTCTTCATCATATCAGCCTGTGATGTGAATGAACCGTCTTTGCAGCCTTCAACGATATTTCTTGCAGCAGTATCCGCAATACCGTCAATACTCTTCAAAGAAGGCATAAGCTTTCCGTCGATTACCTGGAATTTATCCGGCTTAACCAGCTTTAAGTCAATCGGCATGAATTCAAATCCTCTGACATAAAACTCTTCTACAAGTCTCATGTCATCGAGGCTGTCTTCTTCCGCAGCTGACATTTTAGGAAGGCTCATAAGAAACTGCATGTTCTGTCTTAAAGTCTGAAGTCCTTTGCACATGGTTTCATACGAAAACTTATTTGCTCTAATCGAGAAATATGCAGCGTAATATGCAAGCGGATAATAAACTTTATAATAGCCTACTCTCCAGCCCATCGTAACATAAGCGGCAGCATGTGCTTTCGGGAACATGTACTGAATCTGTTCGCATGACCAGATATACCATTCGGGTACGTTCTGAGCACGCATGTCTTCTTTCCATTTTTCCCATTTGTCATCAACTTTATGCTTTGCTACTTTTCCTTTACGAACATTTTCCATAATGGTAAATGCTTCGGAACTTTCAACACCCATCTTAATAAGATAAGTCATGATATCGTCACGTGTGGAAATAACGCCGGTGATGTCCGCTTTTCCTTCTTCGATTAGTGTTTCTGCATTTTTATCCCACACACCCGTACCGTGTGTAAGACCGGAAATTCGAATAAGGTCGGTAAATGTCTGGGGCTTAGTTTTAACAAGAACGTTCATTGTATTTCTTGTACCGAATTCGGGAATACCCATACATCCCAAAACTACACCGTCAATATCATTAGGCTCATATCCGAGTTCCGACGTTGTCTGGAAAATACTCATAACTCTTTTGTCATCAAGAGGAATATCCCTGCAGTTTGTTCCCGTAGCATCTTCAAGGAACTTCATCATAGTGGGATCGACGTGTCCTAAAATATCAAGTTTCAAAAGGTTCGAGTCGATGTCATGATACTCGTAATGAGTCGTAATAACATCGGTTTCCATATCATTGGCAGGCTTCTGAATTGCAGTGAATTCATATATTTCCCTGCCGTGAGGAAGAACTACGATACCGCCGGGATGCTGACCGGTTGTTTTTCTTACACCTTCAACACCTTTTGCTATACGTGCTATTTCGCAGTTTCTCTTATGTATGCCTTTTGATTCATAAAAATCATGAACGTAGGCAATACTTGTTTTATCTGCAATACCGGACATTGTTCCCGCATGAAATGTATGTCCTTTTCCGAATAAAACTTCAGTATATCTGTGAGCTTTACCCTGATATTCACCCGAGAAGTTTAAGTCGATATCGGGCTCTTTATCACCCGAGAATCCAAGGAAAGTCTGGAAAGGAATATCAAATCCCGCTTTCTCCAATTTCTCTCCGCATACCGGACAATTCTTATCAGGAAGGTCACATCCTGCCATACATGCGAAACTCTTAATTAAATCAGATTCGAAATCGCTGTAATGACAGTTCTTGCAGTAATAATGTGCATGGAGAGGATTAACCTCCGTAATACCTGACATTGTAGCAACGAATGACGATCCTACTGAACCTCTCGAACCCACAAGATATCCGTCCTCTTCTGATTTCAAAACAAGATTTCTTGCGATCATGTAAAGCACGGCGTAACCGTTTTCGATAATACCGTTAAGTTCTGTTTCAAGTCTGTCTTCAACGTCTTTGGGAAGATTCTCGCCGTACATTTTATGTGCCGTTTCATAACAGCAGTTTCTTAAATTCTCTTCGGAATTCTCAAGTTCGGGCGGACACTTTTCTTTGGAAGTCGGACAGACATCATCGCACATATCTGCAATCATGTTTGTATTTGTAATAACGATTTCCTCTGCCTTTACCGCTCCGAGATAATCAAATTCCTCAAGCATCTCCTGCGTTGTATGAAGATAAAGAGGCGGCTGTTTGTCGTCAGGTGATTCTTCCGTATCTGGCTTTACAGACTTTTTGTTAAACTTGTTCATATGAACGATTTCTCTGTAAATCGCATCCTCGGGATTGATAAAATGTGAGTCACCGGTTGCACATACAGGTTTGTGGAACTGTTCACCGAGTTTAACAATATATCTGTTTAAATCTCTTAAATCATCGTCTGTCTGAATATTCTTATGCATCGGTTTTGCCGAGTATTTCATAAACTCATTGTTACCGATGGGCATAACTTCAAGGTAGTCGTAAAATTCAACAATACGTGCAATTTCTTCATCGGATTTCTCTTCAAGAATTGCTTCCATAAGTTCGCCGGCTTCACAGGCAGATCCGATAATAAGACCTTCTCTGTATTTCTGAAGTATCGATCTTGGAATCTTGGGTGATTTATGGAAATAATTAATATGTGATTCCGAAACAAGTCTGTTTAAATTAATTCTTCCCGTCTCGTTTTTAACAAGAATAGAAACATGATAAGGTCTCATCTTCCTGATTGAGTCGGGTGAATTCTTAACGAATTCATTTAACTCTTTTAACGAAAATACTTTTTTGCCGATAAGCATATGAGTAAATTCGACAAAAATTTTAGCTGTAACATCAGCATCGTTTACCGCTCTGTGATGTTCATCCTTGCTGAATTTGAATTTAAGTTTATGAGCAACCGCTTCAAGATTAAACTTTGAAGAATCCTTCAAAAGAGCTCTGGCCATAATGATTGTATCCATCCAGACTTTATCGAAAGGAATATTAAGTCTTCTGCAGTTTTCTTTTATGAAAGAAATATCGAATTTTGCATTGTGTGCAACAAGAACACATCCTTCGCAGAATTCCATAAACTTAGGCAGCACCTCTGAAATATCGGGCGCATCGCATACCATGTTGTCATGTATTCCGGTAAGCTTTTCAATTTCGAAAGGAATAGGCACATGAGGGTTAACAAATGCCGAGAAAGAATTCTTTATCGCACCGTTAACAACCTTAACCGCACCGATTTCTATAATCTGATGTTTGTAAGGCGAAATACCCGTAGTTTCGATATCGAAAACAACGAACGAATCGACAAGACTCTCATCTTTGCATCCTACAGCTGCTTCAAAATCATCATCAACAAGATAGCCTTCCATACCGCATATAAGTTTGAAAGGTTTTTCCTTGTAAAAATCATGCATGATATGATCGACTTTCGGAAGTGCCTGAACTACACCGTGATCTGTAACGGCAACTGCGGGCCATCCCCATGAAGCAACGGTTTTAACTAGATCCTCTTCTTTTGAAACACCGTCCATTTCGGAAAATCTTGTATGGCAGTGAAGTTCGACTCTTTTCTTTAGAGATGTATCAAGCCTTGATGTCTTTTTGATGCTTGCGGGTTCAATGCCTTTGATTCTGGAAAATACGAGTTCGTTTCCTGAATATTTATCCATGGAAACCATACCTTTTAAAGCGATTTCAGAACCCTTTTTAATCATGCCCTTGCCCTGGTCGTAAAACTCGGGATAAAGCATGAGCTTACAGCTTATCGAATCGGTACCGTCATAGATATCGAAAAGAAGCATGTGATTCTCGTTTCTGAGTTCCTTGTCTTCATAATTAAAGACTTTGCCTTTAACGCAGATATCATCAATTTCTCCGGTTATATCACATAAATCCGTAAAGGGACCGTCTACGCTGTCACCGTACATAACACCGGGCTTGTCGGAACGAATAAATTTCCTCGTATATCCGCCGCCGCTCTTTGTCTGAGTACCCTTACCCTGAAATGATTTCGCTTTATCATTTTCGCCTGATTTAGTGTCTGCTTCTTTATTGTCGTTTTCTTTCTTTTTGGTTTCAACTTTCATTGAAACTTTGCTTTCGCTTCCGCCGAGCATTTCTTCGTCATCGTCTCTAGCAACTTCGGCGTGCTTTGTAATATAGTCCTGTATTAAAATGTCAACTTCATGATCGAATTCTTCTTTAATCTCATGAATTGTAGATTCCTTGTAATCGATCTGTATAACGCCTTCTACGTTACAGCGATACAAAAGAATTGTATTAAGTGCCTTTAAAAGCCTGGCAGTCTGTATTTCTGAAATAAATCCTTCTTCTATAATTACAAACATTGAATTCGGATTTTCGAAAACAATATCACTTCTTGAGAGCATAGTATATAAAAGACCCGATTTGTTCTTTATTTCCTGAAGAACCGTGTCTGAATACTCGTCCCATAAATTCTGAAGATTATATTGTGTGGAAAGACTAAAAGAAGGAACTATAGTGACGTTGTCATATTCGTCAAAATAACTCTTCTTAAGATTCTTTAATATCTTTTCAAGATTGTTGTAAGATATAAGGTAATTAGATTCAGTAAATACCCGGACTGTTCTGGAATCGGCACTTTTGGAAACTTTTTTAACCCTGATTTCCGAAACAATTTCATTCAGTTTTGAATCGAGTTTAATCTCAGGGAATACATCCAAAAATAAAACGTCCATAATTATCTCCTAAGTCCAGTTATCAAGTTCATATTTTAAGGCTCCAAGCAGTTCTTCCTGAGGAAGTTTTTTAACCACTTCGCCTTTTTTAATAAGCAGGCCTTCGTTGATGCCGCCCGCTATACCTATATCCGCTTCTTTGGCTTCGCCCGGTCCGTTTACAACGCAGCCCATAACAGCCACTTTGATATTAAGCGGATAGTCTTTGACCAGATCTTCAACCTTGTTTGCAAGGCCGATAAGGTCGATTTTCGTTCTTCCGCAGGTAGGACATGAAATAACTTCCACGCCTTCTTTTCTTAAGCCCAGTGAACGAAGTATTGTTTTTGCAGATTTGATTTCCTCGAGGGGATCGCCTGTAAGAGAAACCCTTATCGTATCTCCTATTCCTTCATGCAATAGAATTCCGAGTCCGACAGAAGATTTGATATTGCCGGTATATATCGTTCCTGCTTCGGTAATGCCGACATGTAAAGGATAATCGGATGCTTCACTGACAAGTTCATAAGCCTCTACGCACATAGGAACATTTGAGGATTTGATGCTGATAACAATATTGTTATAACCTTCTTCCTCAATCATTCTTACTTTGTCGAGAGCGGATTCAACAAGTCCTTTTGCAGTAACACCGTTATATTTCGCTACAAGTTCCTTTTCAAGAGAACCCGAATTAACACCGACTCTTATGGGAATATTTCTTTCTTTGGCTACTCTGACTACCTCAGAAAGTTTTTCCTTTCCGCCGATATTTCCGGGATTGATTCTTATTTTATCCGCACCGTTTTCCATTGCGAGAATAGCCATTTTGTAATCAAAATGAATATCCGCAACGCAGGGAATATGCACACTTTTTTTGATCTTTCCGAAAGACTCTGCCGCTTCTTTTGTAGGAACCGTAAGTCTTATGATTTCGCATCCCGCAGCTTCAAGCGCAAGAATCTGATCGATATTTTTCTGTGTATCCTCTGTGGGAAAATTTGTCATGGACTGAATAAGAATAGGATTGTTGTTTCCTATAACAGCATTTCCGATTTTAATTTCCCTTGTTAATTTTCTCTTCATAAAAACCTCTGAAATATTATCTGAAAAATTTTGTAATGTCGTTTATCAGAACAAATACGGAAAGAATAAGAAGTACAATAATTCCCGCAAGATGAATATAAGCCTCTGCCTTCTTCGGTACTTTCTTTCCGATAATCGCTTCGATAATCAGGAATACAAGCCTTCCTCCGTCAAGTGCAGGAAAAGGAAGAAGATTCATGACTCCCAGATTGACATTAAACAGCACGGCAAGATTAAACATATTAAGTATGACCACTAAAACACCGTAATCCTTGGTATCTTCTATCGTGGTATCAATAACTTTTGCTATACCTACAGGTCCGGCAAGATCGTCTTTGTTAAGTTTTCCCGTAAACAGCATTTTCAGTGATTTGAAAGTTGCCTTAAGGAAAAATCTTACTTCAAGTGCCGCATACTTGAACACTTTCAAGTTCCTGCAGTCGATATAGTCATCAGTTACTATACCTAACAGTTTCCCCTGTGATGGTGAATTTGTGAAACTAACGGTCTCAGCCATTTTCTGACCGTCTCTTTCGAATTCAACCACCCATTCATCAGCGGTTTCCGTAATAAGCATAAGTTTGATATCCTGGATAAAATAAACCTTTTCTTTATTTATAGCAGTTATCCTGTCGCCTACACGAATTCCGGCCTGATATGCGGGATAATCTTCCATTATGTCTGTAACGGTCGTACCGTTTTCTCCGCTGAAAAATACAACAACTATTGCTAAAAAGAAAGCAAGGATAATGTTGAAAAAAGGACCTGCACAGACTGTAGCGATTCTTGAGAAAACCGAAGCATCGTTAAACGCCTGATTCTTCTTGTCTTTTTCAAGATCTTCGGTCAGTTTTTCTTCGTTTTCCTTCTCTTCCTCTTCTTCGTCAAGCTCGTCGGGGTTTTCAAATATACAGGCTCCCCCGAAAGGAAGAGCCCTTAATGAATACTCTGTATCGCCTTTTTTAAAATGTATGATTTTCGGACCGAGGCCGATTGTAAATTCAATTACTTTTATGCCGTTGGCTCTGGCTATTAAGTAATGGCCGCCTTCATGGCATATTACAATCAGGCTGAACATAATTATAAAAGAAATTATGGTCCATAAAAATGATAAATCCATAGTAAATCCTTATAGCTGTCAAAACTTCAATACAATTTATTTGTATATAATCTTATATATCAAATTTTAAGTTCAATTTTTTGTACATAAAATAATTTATATCAAAATTTTGATTAATTATATTTGCATACTTCTGTTTAACTTTCAGAATTTAGATTCAATATATTCGTACACTTCCTTCTCAGCGTTTAAAATCTCTTCAAGAGAAGGAGTAAGGCAGTAATCGAAATCAAGTTTTAATGCCTCTTCTATAACATCATAAATCTGAAGGAATTTAATTCTGCCTTCCTGGAAATACCTGTTGGCAATTTCATTTGCAGCATTAAATACTGTTGTGTAAACGTAACCTCTCTTATACGATTCGGTAGCAAGTTTAATACCTTTAAAAGTATCATGATCCGGCTTTAAGAAATCAATTTTCGAAAGTTCAAAGAAATTGATTTTTCTCTCGGGCATCGTCTGTCTGTTGCCTTCGTAAAGAGCATACTGAATCGGAAGTTTCATATCAGGAAGTCCGAGCTGTGCCAGAACTGCATTGTCTTTAAACTGAACCATCGAATGAATAATGCTCTGAGGATGAATGATTACTTCAACATATTCTATCTCAACGTCAAAGAGCCATTTGGCTTCGATTACTTCAAGTCCTTTATTGACAAGCGAAGCAGAATCAATCGTAATCTTCTTTCCCATCGCCCAGTTCGGATGATTAAGTGCATCCTTTAATGAAACATCTTTTAAATCATCATACGTCTTACCGAGGAAAGGTCCGCCGCTTGCGGTTAATAAAATCTTATCAACCATTGAACGGTCCTGTGCTTTAAGGCACTGGAAAATTGCGGAATGTTCGCTGTCAACGGGATAAAGAGTTACATTTTTTTCTTTACATAAAGGTATTATAATATGTCCTGCCGTAACAAGCGTCTCCTTGTTGGCGAGGGCTATATCTTTACCCGCATTAATTGCCGCAACCGTAGGTTTAATTCCGATCATTCCGACCATTGCCGCAACAAGCATGTCGTTTTTATCAAGCGTTGCAATATATTCAAGTCCTTCCATTCCCGAAAGCACTTTTACATTGCTTAAGTCAGAGATTCTTTCGGCAAGATCTTTTGCAGCTTCTTCAACATACAAAACCGCATATTCCGGAGAAAACTCTCTGATCTGTTTTTCCATAAGCTCAACATTGGAGTAAGCCGCCAGCGCAAGCACGGAAAAATCATCTTTTTTTTCTTTTACTATTTCAAGCGTCTGGGTACCTATGGAACCGGTCGAGCCCAGAATAACAAGATTTTTCTTTTTGTTCATAACTGCCTCGAAAATTTACTGCATAAAAAGTACGATAAGGAAATATACCATGGGTGCGGTAAAAAGCACGGAATCGAATCTGTCGAGAATACCGCCGTGTCCGGGTATTACATTTCCGTAATCCTTAACGTTGTTGTTTCTTTTAACCGCAGAAGCAACAAGATCGCCGCACATCGCAATAAATGCGCCTATGCATCCTATAACAAAGAAAATCGGCAAAAGTCCGAGATTATACTTTAAAACTTTGACGTAAATCAGTCCGAAAAGCGTAGTTGCAATACCTGAACCCAGAATACCGCCGATAGCGCCTTCCCAGCTCTTTTTCGGCGAAAGGTTGGGTGTCATTTTATGCTTTCCGATTGCAGAACCAACGAAATACGCACATGTATCCGAAACCCAGGATGTAATAAATATAATCCAGATAAGGAAAATGCCGTTTTCAAGTTCTCTGGTATAATAAATGAACGACATCATAAAAGATGTGTAAATAAGGCCGAATATACCGCCTGCAACCTGATTGATATGGAATTTGGGATAAGCAAAAATGTACGAGCAAAGAATTCCTATAACGCCAACCATAAAAATTAACAGGATCAAAACCGAATAATTGTTAAAAAATCCTATCGATGTAAAAAGCCAGTCATGAATGTTATCGGGGAATAACCAGAATACGAACTCGTAAAACAAAAGCATAACGTAATAAAGAATTATGGTTATCAAACCGATAGCTTCTATAGCATTAAATCTGTGACCTTCCTGTCTGACTTTGCTGGCTTTGGTATATTCTATGTAAGCCATGGACGAAAGTATCGCAAGTGCGATAGCTAAAAACGGACCTCCGACAAGACCGAATACCACGGTAAGTGCAAGAATGACGGCTCCGCTAAAAAATCTTTTCCAAAACATCAGTAGAAATCTCCTCTATTTTGCATCGCCGAAGCGTCTGTCTCTCTTATTGTATTCTTCTATCGCTTTTATAAGTTCTTCTTTACCGAAATCGGGCCAGTGGCATGAGGCGAAATAAAATTCGCTGTATGCTATCTGCCATAAGAGAAAGTTTGAAATCCTCTGTTCACCGCTCGTTCTTATAAGAAGATCGGGGTCCGGTATATCTTTTGTATCAAGATTGTCGGATATATATTTCTCATCGATATCAGAAGGATCAAGTTCACCGTTTTTAACCTTTTCGGCAGTCGTTTGCATCATTCTTCTGATTTCATCTCTGGAACCGTAATTAATGGCTATCTGGAACTGAAGGCCCGTATTGTTTTTGGAATCCTCTTCAAGATCGCGTATAAGTTCCTGAATATCGGGAGCAAGTCCGGTTTTGTCACCGATAATTCTTATACGGACATTGTTTTTTGCTGCTTTTTTAAAACCTGAAGAAAGATAACTTCTAAGAAGAGTCATCAAAGCAGATACTTCATCTTCGCTTCTTTTCCAGTTTTCGGTTGAAAATGCATATACCGTGAAATATTTAATGCCTAACTCGTCGCAGATATATAACATGTCTTCAACGTTTTTGCCGCCCTGGACATGTCCCATCTTTCTGGGAAGTCCCTTAGCTTTGGCCCATCTTCCGTTTCCGTCCATAATGACGGCCACGTGGTTGGGAATTTTTAAATTATCCATGATTTTTCCATTTCTTTCGCGAAAGTATTTTCAATCAAATTCTTATACAGTATACCACATAATAATATAAGCGTTCAAACTTATTTGAACGCTTATACAGTAAAATATCTCTAACTATTTTCGTTAAAATTATCTATTGTTTTTTGAAAACCTAGACAGTAAGAATCTCTTTGCCCTTTTCTTCGATCATTACATCAATATCCTTGATGAACTTGTCTGTGATTTTCTGAAGTTCGTCCTGAAGATCCTTGATTTCATCCTCAGAAATCTCTGTTTTGGAAAGTTTCTTGAAAGAATCGTTTCCGTCACGTCTTATATTTCTGATTGCTACCTTTGCATCTTCGCCTTTCTTTCTGACGTCCTTAACGAGATCTTTACGTCTTTCCTCTGTAAGTTCAGGGAAAACAAGTCTGATTACGGAACCGTCATTTGAAGGTGTGATTCCTACATCTGATGCCATAATAGCTTTTTCAATGTCTTTAATGATTTTCTTTTCCCAGGGAGCAATCTGGATTACTCTGGGTTCGGGAACGGAAATGTTGCCGACGCCCTGAATGGGTGTCATTGTTCCGTAATAATCTACCATAACTCTGTCGAGCACGTGAGGATTGGCTCTTCCGGCTCTGATAGTCTGGAAATCGGCTGCAAGATGCTCGATTGTTTTCTTCATTTTCTCATCATAAGATACAAGTTGTTCTTTCATATAAGCCCCCTTTATTCCACGGTAACCTTTGTTCCGTTAAATTCTCCGTAAAGTGCATTAACAATTGAGTTTTCTTCCTCAAGGCCGAATACCCAGAGTTCCATTTTATTGTCTCTTGCAAGAATCGAAGCTGTCATGTCGACAACCTGAAGGTTCTTGGCAATAACATCGTTAATGCTGATTTTATCATATTTAACCGCTGAAGGATCTTTTGCGGGATCTGCCGAATATACACCGTCAATGGATTTTGCAAGAAGTACCATATCGGCTTCGATTTCGATGGCTCTTAATACAGTGGGAGTATCCGTTGAGAAATAAGGATGTCCCGAGCCGCCTGCAAAAAATACAATTTTGCCTTTTTTGAAGTATTTATTTGCTCTGTCTTTAGAAAATAACTTTGTAAAGGCACCGACCTCAAAAGGTGTAAGTATATCTGTATCAAGTCCGACCGATCTGAAAATCTCGGAAACGTAAATACAGTTCATAACAGTTGCAAGCATACCTATCTGATCAGCTTTTGTTCTGTCGATATTCTCGCTTGTTCTGCCTCTCCAGAAGTTTCCGCCGCCGATTACGATTCCGACTTCAGCTCCTCTGTCATGGATTTCTTTTACCTGAAGTGCTACTTTTCTTACGGTTTCTTCGTCAAAGCCGAACTTCTTCTCGCCGGCTAACGCTTCACCGCTTAATTTAAGTAATATTCTCATGTAAATACCTCGTTAATTTATTTAGTTACTACACTCAAATATTATACTCTTTTAGAGTTTTAAAGGCAACAATCGGTAAATTATAAATTGTCGAAGAAAGCTGTGGGTGAAACCTCAGCATATTTCTGTGAACACTTTCCTTCGATTACCGCACCGTTGTTAATCTGAACGTTCTTACAGTCAATATCTCCGAGAACTTTAGCTTCCGATTCAAGAATAACCGGACCGTTAACATCGATTTTACCCTTAACCGCACCGGCAATCTGCGCTTCGTTTGATTCGATATCACCGATGAGAACAGCATCTGCCGTAACAATAACTCCGTTATCTGATTTAACATTTCCTCTTATCTTACCTGAACTTAAAGATACAACAAGTCCTTCCACGTTACCGATTACCGTACCCGTAATAAGGATTTCGCCGTTGGCTTTAACATCGCCTTCAACATATCCGTCGATCTGAGCGGAACCTGAAGCTTCGATTGAACCTTTAACGGAAGTTCCTTCGCATATAAGTGTAAGATTATCGTAATATTCGTCTTTTTTTGTATCCGCAAAAATAGTTGAAGCGGATTCGTTTGTTTCGTTAGCCATATCTTCTTCTGTCTCTTTGTCTGATTCGTTTTCTTCAGACTCTGTTGTGTTATCTTTATTTTCTAAATTACTGTTTTCATAATTTTCTTCGGAATTTGTGTTTGCGACGTTCTGATTTGTTTCCGAATTCTGATTATTATCCGAATTCTGATTTGCCGCATTTATATCGGAAGTTTCATCACTACAGTTTGCCAAAGCTTCAGAACCGTCCGACTTCTTTGCTTCTTCATTTGTTTCCGCCTGAGAATTATCAGCATTTGATGTATCATCGTTTTTAGCGAATACATCGCCCACATCTTCAAAAGTCTCGTTTTTAATGGAAGGCTTTTCAGAAAAATCATCAGCCGAAACAGGCTTCTCATCAATGCCGTTTAAAATATTCTGTATTTCTTTTTCAAGATTCTCGTTAGGTTTCTTTTCTCTTCTGAATCTGGAAGGTCTTCTGGAAGAATCAAAACCCGAAGCATCGTCTTTATAATGTTCCCTTGATAAAGCAATATCCTTTTCAGCTTTTTCGTCCGTAAGTTCATTTACAGCCGAAGCAAGATCTTCTTTTAAATCATTGAAAAATCCCATTTTGCACCACCGTTATTCTTCAGTTTTTTTATGAACATGCTGTATGATTTCTGAATTCTCAGTAATCGGAAGGAATACAACATCATCCCTGCCCTGAAGGCTCTGGAAAATAATATCCAGTGCTTCAATGCTCGAATGCTTGTCATTCGCATCGTGCATAAGAATTACAGCATCACTTTTACCTTCAATACCCTTTAAAACATTATTGGCAATCTGACCTTTCGAAAGGCCGCCGAATGTAGAATCGTTACTTGCAACATTCCAGTCGATATAAACAAGTCCCTGCTGTTCAAGATAATCAAAGAGTTCATTCTTATCACCCTTGTATATCGTATTCGAACTGCCTCCCGGGAATCTGTAAAATACCGGTCTTACCTGAGTTTTCTCTTCTATGAAGTTGCAGATTTGGTTTACGTCATTTTCAAAACCTTCAAGACTGCCGTAAACATCTGAATATACATGCTTGTAAGAATGAATTCCGAGTGTATGACCTTCGTTCACGATTCTTGCATATTCCGCATCATATCCGTCCTGAGCAAGCACGAAAAATGTAGCTTTGGCATCGTACTTATTTAACACATCAAGAAGTTCGTTTGTGTATTTGCTGGGGCCGTCATCGAATGTAAGATAAATTCTCGTATAATTCTCATACTCTTCCTTATCCGAAGAAACCTTGAAAACGAAATCGTTAGCAACAAGTTCGTCATTAACGGCTTCCGATTTTTTCTCAATTGATGCTATTTTTTCTACTTCGGTCTCTTTTAACTGAACAATCTGAGTACTGATATCCTTAATATTCTCATTTGTTTTATAAATAAGTCCCAGAAGGAAAAGACAAAACAGATTGGGAAGCGTAATAAAGAAAATCATCGTTCCGACAATCAGTCTTTTTATTAATTTAATTCGTTTTTTACGAAAATCGATATAACCTGAATTCTCATTTGATTCCATATTTCTACCTCGAAGAATATATAAAAGTTTATTGCCGTATATGAATCAAAAACAATAAACAGAATAAGAAAATTAAAAAGAATGCAGAATCCCCACACGTAAACAGGGGTGTGCAAAAGTAATGATAGCACACCGATTTTCAGTATTCAAACCATAATTTTTGAAAATTGATTCGGTCAAAATTCAAACCACAAGATGATGTATAAGAGCAAAAAATTTCTTAAAAAATTTTTCAAGTGACAATTAACGGACAACAAAAAAGCACCTTCGGTGCCTTTTCGACACCAAAGATGCTTTGAATTTAAATTCCGGTAAATTATGCGTTCATCTGAGCGGCAACTTCTGCAGCGAAGTCTTCGTTCTTCTTCTCCATACCTTCACCAACTTCGAAACGAACGAACTTGGAAATAACGATATTAGCATCTACGCTCTTAAGGTATGCAGCAACGCTCTGCTTTCCGTCTTCTGCTTTTACATAAACCTGATCAAGTAAGCAGATTTCCTTAAGCTGCTTTGAAATACGTCCTTCTACAAGGCCTGCGAAAATCTTGTCTGAAGAAATTTCATCCTTCTTAGCAAGTGCTGCCTGAGCAAGTGCTGCCTTACCTGCATCTGAAATGAAGTTGGGAAGATACTTGTTGGTCTTGTTCTCCTCGTAGTTCTTCTTATCCTCATCGCTCCAATCGCTTGAAGCAACGATCTCATCAAGGAGCTTGTTAAGGATGGGCTTGGGCAATGTGAATGCATCATTCAAAGCGCTCTCAAGGGTGATATCCTTAATCTTTGCAAGCTCATCTGCAGAGATGTCATCTCTTGAAATATATGTGGGATTCATAGCAGCAACCTGCATTGCTACGTTCTTAAGTGCTTCCTTTACAGCGTCACTATTTCCGCCGTTTGCAGAAACAAGAACACCGATTCTTCCGCCACCGTGGATATATGTAGCTACGCAATCAGCTGTAACCTTCTTAAATCTTCTGATGGAAAGCTTCTCTCCGATCTGAAGAGTCTTCTCATCAAGAAGTGCCTTTGCGTCAAGGATAGAGCAAACATCCTCACCGTCTCCGGCTGCTTCAACATTTACGTCAAGAGCCTTGTTAGCGATCTCCTGAACGAACTCCTGGAATACCTCGTTCTTAGCAACGAAGTCTGTCTCAGAGTTAACTTCCACAACTACTGCTGTGTTATCTTTAGCTGCTGTACGGCAGATACCCTCTGCTGCGATTCTGCTGGCCTTCTTCTCAACCTTTGCAGCGCCGCTCTTCTTAAGGAAATCTACTGCTGCATCCATATTACCGTCAGTTTCGTTAAGAGCCTTTTTGCAGTCCATCATTCCTGCGCCGGTCATTTCTCTTAACTCTTTAACCATTGCTGCTGTTATATTAGCCA
>JAEEGL011829773.1_pt1 | contig 24564 bp, 21 predicted proteins | sample 9134231 | NCBI WGS metagenome assembly JAEEGL01 (sample SAMN16246548, study PRJNA631951) | gut metagenome | biome: gut microbiome; feature: rumen; material: fiber-attached | host: Bos | place: Iran: Karaj | collected 2018-10
ATGGCGGAGATATTCCAGTCTTTCAATATGCGCAACAGACGCGGATCCATCTTTACCATGAAGACGAAAAACTTCCTTCTCTGGGGCGCCGGCGCCATCGCTCTTCTGCTTGTCGCGGCGGTCATATACATTCCTCCGCTCGCCAGGGCATTCCGTTTCGTATCTATCTCCGCGGCAGAATTCTTTACCGCCATGGCTCTTGCGATTCTGATTATTCCTCTTGTGGAACTTGTCAAGTTTTTCCAAAGACTGTTCGGGAAAAAGAGATCGGCATAAGTTAAAAATAAAGACCGCTGTGCATCCGCACAGCGGTCTTTGACGTATTCTTTATTTTATTTTACCACGAAAGCAAGCGGAAGATTCCACGATGCGTCGCTGTAGTAGAACGTTACGCTGGTCATCAGGTACTCGCCGTCATAGTACATGCAGGAGGAACTACCTCCGTCCAGATTCGCGGCGTTCACCGCGCCGTATTTTTTCATGATCCAGATAAGATCGGAAGCCGACGCGCCGAGATGATTGTTTTTGCCTCTTCCGTCGGTGACGAGCATCAGAACGGCTCCGTCTTCTCTCTGCCCGATGACGGTGCGTGGATTGAGTCCCGCTCCGATGCCTGAACTGAGATCTCGCGGCTCGCCGTCGGTGATAAGCTGAACAAAATGATTGTTTACATCGGTCGCATCTTCCTGGAACGTCACCGCGTCGCGAATATGACGCTCCTTGACAAACTGTTCGACGTCGGCCGGGCCCCAGCCGTCGATATCGACGATCTCAAGGTGGTCTTCCTCGGTAAAACCGATCAGTACCAGTCCCGCGAAATCCTGAGGTGAATTGTACTGGATCTCACCGTTCGAAACGACAACGCCGTACGGCTGGCCGCCCTTGTTGACGTAGGAATTGTATATCCCGCCGTTGATCGCGGCGATCGCACCTGCGTTCTGCGCGATAACGTCAAGCGTTTCACCGGTTTCGCGCCACGGATAGATGGTGGCGACCGATACTCTCGACGGATCCTTGATTACCAGGAGATTTGCTTTGTACGTCGCCCCGGAGATCTCGTAGAGTTCAATTTCGTAGCCGTCGGACGAAATCGTCTGATTATTCTCTGAAACGTCGGTTAACATATAGATCAGCTTCCACTCAGGAGCGGCGCCTCCGTTTGTTTTGACAAAATAGAGGGTACTGTCCATCGGGTCGGAACGGGACTCGCCGTTATCCAGGATCATCTGCTTTACCAAATGAACGTCACAGCAGAAGCAGTCGTCGGACAGCATTCTGAAGTTCGTGACTTTCTCTTCCGTGAACGGAGGTTCGGTGAGAACGTGGATGCTGGTAAACGTGATGTCGATACCGTTCGCCCAGGCCAGAGCGTAGTTGTACAGTTCCGTTCCCTCGATCAGATATGCGGCCAGAGTTCCGAATCCGTTATTATAACCGTAGAGGTCAGCCGACATGAATTTGCTCCAGGTTTCGGCAACCTCAAGCACGTTTATCTGAGAACTGATTTCGTCCGGAACTGACGGAAGCACTTCGCTGGAAAGACTCACGTCTATGACGTCCTTCGACGTATCTGCCTCCACGTTTACTCCGAGGTCGTCGGTGACCGTGAAAGTCGCGTTTTCCGCCAATACCGCAACGTCGTACTCAAGAACGTCGGGAATATTGCAGAATTCCGCCACCTCGTCGGGAACGTCGCTCTTTGTCCGTTCGGCTTGGTCCTCCGGGACGGGTTTGCCGTCGACCGAGACGGTATACCCGTCCGGAACGCGGACTATTTTTTCTGTCATAGGAATAACGTCGTTTTTCGAGTATTCGATCTGATGACCGAAGCCATCGCTCAGTATATATTTGTGAGCCCCGGACTGTCCGACGTGATGAAATACCGATCCGTTTTCGAGCGGGATCCCTGGATCCAATGCGCCATCGATCGTAACGGTCACGGATTCCGGCAGAACGAGCGCCGGAGTTATGGAGCGTCCGGAAATGACAAATTCCGCTTCTCTGCCGTCGGGAGCAAAAATCATGAGATCGTTTTCGGAATACGAATCGTCCTGACCGATCCGGAAACTGAGGAAGCCGCCGTCGTCCTCCGGATCTGCCGCTTTTTCCGGAGTCATCATCACTCCTTTGAGCGTTACGGTGAAACCGGAGGGAACGGTAACGACGAACCCGGAAATGTCAACCGGTGAATCATTCGCGCCGGGCGACGTTTCTGAGGTTTTTGTTTCGTCGTTTCCCTGCGACAGGTGGATCTTGTTGTCTGTATGGCAGGAATACAGAAAGACTGACACAATAAAAATGAACACACAGAACGAGATGAATCTTTTCAAAGCTTTTTCCCCTCACTTTTTTGTTCTGACCCGGGCGGGTCATTTTTCTGAAGCGCCGCGGCGAATCGCCGGCGGAGCGTTATATGCCGGACTCAACTGAAACAATACAGCAGATTTTATCATAACGGCTTCCGTGTGTCAGTACTTCAAATAAAGGGGAACACCGTATCCTGTTCGTTCCATTATATCCGTTCACTGACCCTCATACAGTCAATGCGCCCGAAAAACGTTCAGACACACGAAGAACGTCCGGATTTGGCTAAAACCGGACGTTCCCGAACCTGTGATCATTTGCTTACGACGAATGCAAGCGGAAGATTCCACGAAGCGTTGCTGTAGTAGAACGTTACGCTGGTCATGAGGTATTTTCCGTTGTAGTACATGCAGGTGGAACTTCCTCCGTCCAGGTTGGCGGCGTTCACCGCGCCGTATTTTTTCATGATTTCAATAAGATCGGAAGCCGACGCACCGAGGTGGTTGTTCTTGCCTCTTCCGTCCGTTACAAGCATAAGGACGGCTCCGTCTGCCCTCTGTCCGATGACTGTTCGGGGATTGAGTCCGCTTCCCGCTCCTCCGTTCAGATCTCTCGGTTCGCCGTTGATGATAAGCTGAACAAAGTGATTGTTTGCATCGGTCGCCTCTTCCTGGAACGTCACCGCGTCGCGGATATGACGATCCTTGACAAGCTGTTCAACGTCGCCCGGACCCCAGCCGTCAATATCGATGATCTCAAGGATGTCATCCTCGGTAAAACCGATCAGTACCAGTCCCGCGAAATCCTGAGGTGAATTGTACTGGATCTCACCGTTCGACACGACCACGCCGTACGGCTGTCCGCCCTTGTTGACGTAGGAATTGTACAGTCCGCCGTTGATCGCGGCGATCGCGTCGACGCTTTTTGCGATCGTATCAAGCGTTTCGCCCGCTTCGCGCCACGGATAAATGGTGGCGACCGATACTCTCGACGGATCCTTGATTATCAGCAGCGTCCCTTTGTACGTCGGACCGGGGATGTTGATTACTTCTATATCCTTTTCATTTTTGCCGGCTATTGAAATCAGACTGGTGTCTACTTCCTCGCTGAATTCTTCCATCTTGTTTGAGTCGACGATCCGCTGAATGGTTTCTTTGCTTGCAAACATATTGGCAAGAAATTTGAGTTTGCCGGTTTCAAGGATCGTAGTGACAAATTTCGACTGCGCGGACGGGTAGGAATTCGAGCAGATCATCTTGAGGGATCCCCCGACCACGACGAGGATAAAGAGGATCGTCGCAAGAACGAATGCGAGTACCTTCAGCGCCATAAATCCGATCCTTGCGCCGAGAGGTCTTTTCTTCATTTTTACCGTTACGGGAGACGCGCTTTCCTGAGCCGTTTTGCTTTGAACAGCCGCTTTGTCCGGGGACTGCGTTGTGCTCCGGGGAGCTGAGTAGACGGTTCGTCTGGCTTTGGGCCGAGGTCTGTTCTGATTGTTCATTGATCTTCAACCTCCTCGTCGTTGCCTCTCGTTTCCATGTAGATGAGCTTCCATTCGGGTCCGTAATATCCGTCCTGCTTGACGAAATACAGGGTACTGTCCATCGGGTCGGAACGGGACTCGCCGTTATCCAGGATCATCTGCTTTACCAGATAAACGTCGCAGCAGAAGCACTCGTCCGACAGCATATTGAAGTTCGTGACTTCTTCTTCCGTGAACGGAGGATCGGCAAGAACGTGAATGCTGGTAAACGTGATGTCGACGCCGTTCACCCAGGCAACTGCTTGGTTGTAAAGATCCGTTCCGTCGACAAGGTACGCGGCGAGAGTGTTGAAATCGTACAGATCTTGAGACATTAACAAACTCCAGGTCTCGGCGACTTTAAGCACGTCGATCTGGGAGGTGATCTCCTCCGGGACGGATTCGAGGGTGTTGGTGATCGGAGAGATGTCGATAACAGTTCCGGAGGGATCGATTTCGACAGCTTTTCCGGATTTATCCGTAATGCTGATCTCGGCGTTCCTTTTAAGGACAGCGACGTTATAATCAAGTCTGTCCGGAAGGGAACAGTATTCTGCGATCGCATCGGGAGTTTCGCTCTTTTTCAGCGTCGCGCTGTCTTTCGGAACGGCTTTTCCGTCCACGAAGACCGTATAATCCTCAGGAGCGTATATGACTTTGTACGTCAGCGGGACACGGGTCTTTTCATCATATCGGATGGTGTTCTCGAATTTGTCGGACAGGACCACCTCGTGTTTTTCGGAAAGCTTTATCTGATGGAATACGGTATCGTTTTCGAGGACAGTTCCTTCGTCGGTCTTGCCGTCGACCGTAACGTTCACGGACTTCGGCAGAATGAGCACAGGAACGACAGTGTTCTTCGAAATAACGTGATCCGCGAGCTGTCCGTTGGGCGCATAGAGCTCAAAGTCAGGCTCAAAATACAATCCGTCTACGTGATAATGCTTCTCGGTGGAATTAGTTTTCTCTTCCTCTGATTCCACTACCAGTTCGTCGTCACCGAGGTCGAGCCCGTTCAGTTTCACGGTGAAACCGGACGGAACGGTGATATCGTAGCTCGTCGGATCGGCGATGGGCTGTACCGATTCTGCCCGGCATTCGTAAAAGTCGAAGAACAAGAGGTGAGTCCTCTTGTTTGACATTGCCACTTTGATCCTTCCGAGTTTAACGTTGCCGTAACTGAACAGATAAGTAATGCTTGTGTAGTTGCCCTCTTTGTCATATTGTTTATCTTCCACTGAACAGGTGGCTTTACCGGAGGCGATGAACTTCGTGTATTCTTCTTTTGTGTTCATTCCTTCTTCAAAGCGGCTCATCTGGCGTTCCGGGATCAGAAATTGCTTATCGATCGTTCCGTCTTTTGCCATTTTCACAAGTTCGCCGAGTTGTTCTTCCGCGATCTTGTCAGGCTGACGCTTTTCATAGTCGTCAAGGAAGAATTTCATAGCGATGAGCGCCGCAACGGTCAAAATAACGAGGACCGACACGTAAATGGCGAAAATAAACTTGAAATTGCTCTTCTTTTTCATTATCGGGTCATATCCTCCTTGTCACGCCGCTTTTTTATCTTTTTTCTTGTTTTTGATGAACCTATATATCGCGTCAACGATGATACATCCGAGCACCGCAAAGATAAGTCCGAGAACGATCCCCGCCAGCACGTCGGACGGATAGTGGACGTAAAGGTAAAGCCGTGAGAACGAGATCAGAATCGCCACGACCAGCGCCGCCCAGCCAAATCGTTTCCTGTCGCAGATCATCAGAACACCTGCGGCCTCGAAGCAAGACAGCGTATGACCCGACGGGAACGAGAAGTCCTTCAGTTTATTGATGAGAAGAGGGATGTCCACTCCTCTTGCCGCCTGAAAGTCATACGGCCTTGGCCTTGCCACGACGTTTTTTATAATCCCGTTTCCGATCGCGAGCCCGAGAACAAGCGCGACCCCCAATTTGATCCCCGTTTTCCTCGTGCTTTTGAAAAACAGCATTACGACAGCTACGGCGATCCAGAGGATCCCTTTGTACCCGAGACTGGTTATGGCCACCATGATCTTGTCGAGCACAGGATTCCAAAGGTTGTTCCGTATCCATTCAAGGATGGAAATATCGATTCCCGTGATATTCATTGTTCACTCTCCGTTCTGAGCATTGTTTTTATTTATCGTTTTCCTTGTCCGGATCCTTCTTGAATTTCCCGGAGTTGAATACCCATTGGTTTTGCACTCTGAAAGTGACAAAGAACAGCGTCGTATCGATCACGACTTTGATAAGCGTATTGGCGATAGGGAGCTTGGCTTTGAGTATTGCGCTGACCCACGTCGTGAAAGAGGCTGACATGAGCATCATCGGCACGGCGATCGCGGCATACCTCAGTACCGTGTACTTGTTATGTTCTCCTCCGAATACGGTCTTCTTGTTTATTATGTAGTTCACGGTGGCCGCGATGGTACGCGATATGATACAGAACAGGAAAATCAGCGGTTTCTTGCCGGTTGGAGCAAGGAAGTGAAGCAGAATATAGAAGATGACGTTGTCTATCAGAGAAGACGCGAGAGAATTGCCGATGTACTTCAGCAGAGTGGAGTAGATCCTGATGCTGTCTCTTATCGGTCTGAAATGCGATCCCTTGTTGTTGTCGTGGTATACGGTCTCGATCTTCAGTTCCTCATACGGGACGTTCCTCTTTTTCAGAAGGACCAGCACGTTCGTTTCGTATTCGTATCGGTCTCCGGCCGCCTCCAGAGCGGTCATGACGTATTGCCTCGGGAAAGCCCTGAGACCCGTCTGAGTGTCCGTGATCTTCATACCGAAGAAAAGGCGGAACACAAAGGACGTGACGCGGTTTCCGAACTTGCTCTTCGGAGGGACCTCCTCGCCGGAAAAATCACGGGATCCGAGGACAACTTTTCCTGTCTCAGCCATTTGTTCGGAGCAGGAGACGATGTCCCTGACTGTATGTTGTCCGTCCGCGTCCGCTGTGACAACTCCGCTTGAATTCGGATGTGTGTCCGCATAGTAAACAAGAGCCGTTTTCAGGGCGGCACCCTTGCCGCGGTTGGTGCGGTGGGTGAGGACCGTGCATCCCGGCTCGGATTTCAGCGTGTTGAAAATATCGGCGAATTCGTCTCCTCCTCCGTCGTCAACAACGATAACGTCTTCAAAGCCGGCATCGATAAGCTCCCTGACGAGAGGACAAAGTTTATGATCCGGCATATATGCCGGGATGACGACGCTGACGCCTCTGATCGATGAATTCATGTTATCGGTCTCCCTTTAATCGCGCGGCGAAACCCGCGCGGACGGTTGTAATGTTGGCTGGAAGTGCGATAGTGTGATATATAAACTATAAATCTAAGATATTTTATCATTATTCCGCGCTAAAATCAACATAAAAAATATTATTTAGGCGTTTTTTCGCCGGAAAATCAATCCAATCTGCGAATTTTCAAAAATTATCGTCATTTTTATTCCAGAATGCGTTCAGGATAACGCCGAGTTCCTCGATGTCGGAAGCTTTTTTTATCGGTTGCCATGCCTCCGGCAAAAGGGCCGCGACTGCGGGATCGCTCAATCTGTGATCGATGAGCAGGGCAACGCCTCGGTCGTTCTCCGACCGGATCACTCTTCCAACTGCCTGCTGGATCTTGTTAAGCGCCGGGAAAAGGTATGCGAACTCATACCCTCTTTCGTATTTGTTCTGATAGTATTCGTTCGTCATATTGAGATGCGACGAAATACCCGGGAGACCGACGCCGACAACGATCACTCCGATAAGAGCGTCTCCGGTGAGATCGATCCCTTCGGAGAACATTCCTCCGAGAACTGAAAAGCCGGTCACCGCCTCATATTTTTCGGATGAAAAGACCGACAGAAAACGTTCTCTTTCCGCCTTGGTCATGGAACTTTTCTGCATTACAACCGGTTGCTCGGGATCGAGCTTCAGGTATTCGCGGCATACCTTTCTCATATAATCATACGAAGGGAAATAGACTATGTACTTTCCTTTCTTTGCTTTGACCGTAACGTCGATGATCTCTGCTATCGCCGCGGCCGTTTTATCCCGGTCCGAAAGTCGGGTGCTTACTGAATCGAACACTGTCACCGACAGACGCCCGCTGTCAAACGGCGAATCGAGTTCCAGCATTGATCCGTCGTCGAATCCCATGACTCCCGTGAAATATTCCTTCGGACTCAGCGTGGCTGAGAACATTACCGCCCCGTCGGACAGATCCGTTCGTCGGGAGATGATCTCTGAAGGATCGAGACACATCATGGAACACGTGAGATCGCCGTCTGTGCGTTCCCCGAGAAAGCGAAAGCGATCGTCGCTTTCCTCCACGGAGTAGAGCACAGCGGACAGTTTGTCGGCAAGCCTCCTGAACGGCTCGCGGTATTCCGATCCTTTTTTCGTAAACGGGTTGACCGCGCTCTTCAGCGCAGACAGCGCGGATGCAAGAACGGGCGGAAAATCTGCAGAGGAGCAGTACCCGGTCAGATGCTCCTCTCCGCCGATTTCCCGGACCGACAGAGTATCCCTGCACGATTCAATGACGTCGGAAAATGCGGAAGCGGCGTTTGCAAGTGCCGAGAGGAGATCGTCGTCGATGACCGCCCCTGATTTGAGCAGCGCCGCCGCTTCTGACAGGTCCCCGGGGCTTATGGAGGCGGAGTACATCGATCTTACCCGGTCGGGAAGATTGTGCGCCTCGTCAACGAGGAACACGTATTTTTCATTTCTTTCTTCTCCGTGTTCGCGGCCGGCAAAATACCGCCGGAACGATACTTTTTTGTCGTAAACGTAATTATAGTCGCAGATTATTACTTCACAGAACAGGGAAACGTCAAGGGCAAGTTCATACGGGCAGACGCGGTGTTTCCTTGCTGCGTCCGTGAGATTTATCCGGGTGTAGACCGGACCCTCTCCGATCGCTTCGGCGACCGCGTCGGTTTCGCGCATCGCATAGGGAAGGAAAACGCCTTTTTCATAGGAATCGCCGATCATCGGACATCCGAAACACCCGTCGGAGCACCCTCCGGTAGAGCAAAGCTTTTCCTTGGCTTCGATCATCACCGTGCGAACGTGCGGAGCGTTTTTCGACAGCAATTCCATACAGTCCAGCGCTGATTTTCCGGTGACGTTTTTCGCGGTCAGATAAAAGATCCTGTCACAGAACCCGTTTGCAACGGATTTGAGCGCGGGGTAAAGGACAGAGACGGTCTTTCCGATCCCGGTTGGAGCGCAGACGAGAAGTTTTTTCCCGAGACGCAGAGTCCGCATCGTTTCCGTCATCAGGTCCTTTTGTCCCTGCCTGATACCTTCGTAAGGGAATCTCATCCCTTGCAGCTCTTCCATCCTGACGGTACCTTTCTCGAACGCCAGTCGGATGAACGGGGCGGCGCGGCGGACAAGCGTCTCAACGAGAGTATTAAGTTCTGCTGACGTGAACGTCTTTTCGAGAGAGGACACGCCGTCGTTCCCGTCGAACGTGATGCGCACGGCGGCGTCGGTGACGCCGCTCCGGAGGCAATACGCGTAAGCGTCTGTTACGGCACGCGCAAACAGAGCCGGATCGGAAGAGGCGGAGAGGAACGAGGGTAATTTTCTCACCGTTTTCGAGGCGCACACGGCGGGGATACCGCCCGGAGTTGAATAAACCGTTTCTACCTTCGATTCGATGATGACGGACGTTCCGTCAACTTTATCCGGAAGAGAAAGACTCACGGCAAAGTCCCGTTCCGCCGCTTCGTCTCCGTCCCTTGCGGACCCTGAGAAGGACTCGTATCCGCTCTGCAGAGCGCGTTCCGGCTTGCGGTACGCAAAAAGGGCAAGCTCATCAGAACTCACAACAACGGCATCTGCCGATATGTCATATTTCACGCGGCTCGCCTCCTTATATTTATGCAATTGCAGAAAATCCCGTAAAGAAAGTTATTCGATCTCGAATGTTTTTTCGTCATACCTTTTTATCCAGTATCCGTCCGTTTTCAGCGTTGTGTAGTCTGATCCCGAGATAATGAAGTGATCGGCGAAGACCAGATCGCGCCGGCTGAAGAATTCTTCTATTTTACCGGTTGTTGCAGTATCCGCCTCCGACGGAGTCGGACTGCTTTTGACATGATTGTGGGCAAGAATGAACGACGCGGCGCCAAGATCCGATCCTGTTTCGAGAATGATATCGCAAAACTCGTTTGAGAAAACGTATGATCCCTTCTGAAGAGCCTGCTCGCCCAAAAGCATTCTGTTTTTCGAGAAGAACAGAGCCGTTCCGTATTCTTCTTCCATCCCGAAATATCGCAGAACGAGGTAAGTCCCGGTCTTCTCGCGGGACAGGAACGGAGTCTTCTTCATTTCGTCCAATACGGACCGTATCGTCACGCCGGCTGTTACTTTGGAAATCCCGGACTGAATTATTCCTGTTTTACTTTGATTTTTCACTGCTTGTCCCGCCTTCATGCCGTCTCGGTCACTTTCCCGATACAGTATACATCATCACGGCCGTCAAGTCAATATTCCGTGGTCGTGTCAGGACGCGGTTTTAGACTGAGGACGCCGGGGAAGAGAGAAAAACTATTGACAAACAACGAGAATAATGCTAACATTATTAAAAGCAAAAAAGATCAAAAAAGGGGATATGAACACAATATGAAAAAGTGTATAACAACGCTTGTCGCTTTTTTGATACTCATCGTCTGTCTTTCCGTCGCGGCGGGCGCGGGGACGGAAGGTCTTGTGATAGAAGGTGACGTGGTGACCGGGTATACCGGCTCGGAAACAAACGTTATCATCCCGGAGTCGGTGAATTCCATCGCTCCCGGTGCTTTCGGGCCGGGGAGCGCCGATTCCGTTACCGTCCTCAACTACAGCTGCGAGATAGGCGAAGGCGCTATCGATCCGGGTATCACCGTCGTCGGTTATCCCGCTTCGACCGCGTTTGATTATACTTACGCTTCCGGCAACCCGTTCGCACAGTTTTCCGGTTTCAGTGTCACGCTGAAGTTTTATGATGAGAGCGGAAACGTGATCTATGCAGACATCGTCCGGAACGGATATTATCCCGGCGACTCGTATGAATTGAGCGTTCCGAAGATCGACGGATACACTCCCGACCGTACCGTCGTAAGCGGAGTGATCGGTGAAGAAAATCGGTACGAAATAGTCAGTTACACAAAAAATACTCCCCCGGAAACGAAGCCGCCGGAAACGAAGCCGCCGGAAACGAAACCGCCGGAAACGCAGCCCCCGGAAACGCAGCCGCCGGAAACGCAGCCCCCGACACCCCCGACCCCCGTCAGAGAGACCGGCTGGGTTATCGAAATTCCTTATATTCTTTATTACGACGCGGATATTCCGGGGTACGTCAAAGACTCTATCAGAACGATAGACGGGTACGAACGGACTTTTGACTCCAACGGATACCTGGTCATGTCGGGCGATATGATCACTATAGGTTCCGACACGTTCTGCCTGGTGGGAAATAAAGTCCAACAGGGAGGATATGTTCACGTCGGCGACGGGGTCTATTTCATCGGCAGCGACGGAAGAGTCCTTAAAAACGCCGTGGACGGGGATTACAAATACGGTAAGGACGGCCGCATGTCGACGACGGCGCGGATTCTTCCTCTCCCAGACGGAAACTACTATATCGACGGAGACAGACTCCGTAAGGGATATATCGGTGTTTATGACGATATCTATTATTTCGGCGACGACTACAAGGCAGTGACCGGAAAGGGTCCCTCCGGGCTCGAGTTCGACTCCGAAGGGCGCCTCGTCAGTGGTGTCAAGGTCGACGATCTCCAGATTGAGACGGAGGAGTCCAGAACCTACAACGGAGAGGAGCAGACTCCCGACGTCGACGTTTATTTCAAGGGGATCAAACTGAAGAAGGATAAGGACTTTTCCCTTGAGTATTATGACAATGTCAAACCCGGAACGGCGACCGTAAAGATCGTAGGGACAGGTAGATTCTCCGGAGAAAAAGAATTAACTTTCGAGATTATCGGCAAGGAAACATATACTCTGACGATCAAGTATCAGGACGAAAGGGGATACCCTAAGGCAAAGAACTTCGTGAAGGAACTGAAGGCGGGCGAAAAATATGAGGTGGAATCGCCCGTGATCAAAGGGTACAAGCTGATCGACGAGAAACAAAAGAAAGTCAGCGGAAAGATGCCTGAGGAGGATCATACCGAGGTCGTTCTTTATGAGTTGTCGGGCGAAGAAACGGAACCGTCGACGGACACCGGCCCCGAGACTGAACCGGAGCCCACCGCGGAGACCGAGAAGGAGAAACCCGCTGAAACGGAAAATAAAAGCGGGGACGGAGATGTTTCGGAAGGCAGACTGGGAAAATTTTTAAAGTTTCTCATAGTGTTCGTGATCTCGACTTCGATATCGATCGCACTTATCGTGATCGTCGTTAAATTCAATAAGATCAAAGCGTTCTTTGCAGGCCTCTTCGGGAAGAAAAAGAAAAAGGTAAAGGACAATAAAAAGAAAAAGCCCGACGGAGAGGACGGCGTAAAGGTCGCGCACCAGTTGCCGCATTCCGGATCCGGAGCTGCGGGCGCGGCAGGCGCTTCCGACGATCTTGATATGAGTAAGACGATTAAATTCGACATCAGCGAGATAGCGGACGTTTCAGCCGGAGTTGACGATAACGTTCCGGTTCAGCCGATCAAGCGGAAGAAGACCGTCTACCATTTCAGAAAAAAATAACCTGATATGACGAAATGCGTCCGGCAGGAATGCCGGACGCATTTTTATCGGTTCTTCAATCCTTGATCCGCCTCCGCCGCGATCTCCCTCCTCATTATGATCAAAACGCTTGTGTTAAGAACGGTCATCGTGCCGACGATAAGATCGGCCAAAGTCCACATGATCCCCGAAGGGACCGCCCATCCGAACAGTGTAACGGCGGAGGAAACGGCGCCGAATATGAATTTTGCCGCTCGCGAGCCGGTGAGATAATCAAGGGCTGCGCTTCCGTAAAATACCTGAGCGATAACGGTCGCGTAGGCGAAAAGGATCACGGAAACTCCTACGGCGTAGTATGCAGGCCGTCCGACAGCCGTTCCGAATGAGAACAGAGTGAGAGGGACCCCGTCGAGCGACGACGCGCCTGGATATTTTATTCCGGCGATTAGGATCACAAAGGCGGTCATGGAACATAGGATAAGAGTGTCGGTAACGACCTCGAAAATACCGAAACACCCTTGTATGTGCGGCGACCGGACGTTCGCCGTGGCGTGCGCCGTCGGAGAAGTTCCGCAGCCGGCCTCGTTTGAGAAAATACCTCTTGTGATACCGAATCTCAGCGCCTCGCGGACCGTATGCCCTGCGACGCCGCCTGCCACGGCGTGAAAACTGAACGCGCCGCGAACGATCATGGCCATGACTCGCGAGATAAGGGACAGATTTGTGAAGATCACGTAAAGGGACAGGACGATATAAACGGCCGAGAGAACTGGTATCAAAGTTACCGTGACGGCCGCAGTGCCGTCTTTTCCGGTAAGTGAAACGAACATGACCCCTGCAGCGAGAACGGCGCAGACTATCATAGGCGTCGCATCCCCAGCGAACACAGCGGACGCGGCGTTCGACTGTATCATATTCCCCATGACAAGGGAATTGCAGAGGCATAAGACTGCGAAAACGGATCCGAGAACGGCTGCCGGACGACGCCCGATCCTTGAGGAAAGGCCGTCCCGGATGGTGTACATTGACCCGCCCGTAAAACGGCCGTTTTCACGTTTCCGGTATTTTACGGCAAGGGTCACCTCGCCGTATTTCACACTCATAGAGGCTATGGCGCCAACCCACATCCACATAACGGCGCCGGGACCGCCGGCAGTGATCGCCGTTGCGACTCCGGTGATGTTTCCGACGCCGAGAGTCCCTGCCAGAGCGGTACACAGCGATCTCACCGGTGAGTTTTTTCCGCCGTTCGAACTGCTTTTCAAGTCACGGAAAAAACCCCGTGGACGAATGATGCGGAACAATTTTATGCTGAAGGCGAGAATTATCCCGCAGCCGACGAGCAGAACGGGCATGATTCTTCCGTTGAGGATTCCGGACACATATTCCGCCGCTCCCACTGTAATACCACCTCCTTTTTTGAACGTAATTCATTCTATTTGGCGGGTACGGGCGATATTACAAAAAACACGCCGACAGTCCTTCAAAACCGTCGGCGTGTTTTGGGCTACAGTTTAACGCTTACCTCCCCTGAGGAGAGTTTCTTCTCGCTTCCGTCCGCATACCTGACGGAAAGCCGGAAATCGTCGTCGATGCCGAGAACGGTCGCCTGCGTCGTATCACCTTCAGAGATGACAGTGACGGTCTTGCCCGTCAACGCGGACCGGCGGCGGTATTCTCCGAGATGGCGCTTCTCGGGCAGTCCTCTGTAGTAATAAAAGAATCTGTCGCATATCTCCGCGGCGAGCCGGTCCTTCAGTTCTCCTCCGCAATCGAAGGCCTGTATGACCGATCCGGCTGTGCTGCTGAGAGGACCGAATCCTTCTGTCGGAGGGAACATGTTGACCCCGATCCCGAGCACCGCCCACTCGACGGAACCCATTTCCATGTTGAGAGACGCCTCGGTCAGGATCCCGCATACTTTCCTGCCGCCGATCATTACGTCGTTCACCCATTTGATGGCCGTTTTCTTTCCAGAGATGCTTTCGATGGACTCGGCGACCGATACCGCCGCGCAGGTGGTTATCAGCGGCGATTCTCCGAACGGAAGGGAAGGACGGAGGAGAATACTCATATAAAGCCCCGTGGACGGAGGAGAAAAGAATGACCGTCCGACGCGTCCCCGGCCTCCTGTCTGTTCGTTTGCAACAAGCAGGAGACCCTCTTTTTCTCCGTTTTCCGCTGCCGTTTTCAGAACGTTGTTGGTAGAATCGACTGTTTTCTCAAATGTCACCCGTATTCCTTCCGTATTCAGGTATTTTTCTATACAGTAGGGTGAACTGAGCATGTTGTCTTTATCGAGTCGATATCCCTTTTTAGGTTTTGAGCTTATGGAATAACCGTCCTCAGCGAGAGCGACCGCAGCCTTGCTTACCGCGTTTCGGCTGACGCCCAGTTTTTCGGTCACCTCGGTGCCCGAAACGTAATTTCCGTAATTATATGAAAGGAGTTTGAGAAGATATTCTTTTGTCGGATTATTCATCGGTTGCCTCCCGTGACCCTGTCCGCAATCGGCTTCAGCCGTTTTCCGAGTTCGATGGCTAGGATTATCTTTATTAAATCCGGTATTATGAACGGTAAGACCGTTGCGCCCAGTATGAAAGAAATATCGGCCGTGCCGTGAGAACCGGAATAAACGACGGCGAACCAGACGGCTCCGAATGCGTAGCAAAGGACAAGTCCCGCAAGCATGGAAAAAAAGACGGGGATCCTGCGCCTGCCTGAGCGTTCAGTGAGGAATCCGCTCAAAAGAGCGGTGAAGACAAATCCCACGATGTATCCTCCGGTAGGACCTGCCAGAACGCCGATCCCGCCTCTGAATCCCGAAAAAACAGGTAGTCCGAGCGCGCCTATTGCAATATAAACCGCGACGGCTGTCACCGCTTTGCCTGCCCCGAGAACGTAAACCGACAGAAATACTGCGAAGGTCTGCATGGTGAACGAAACAGGGAAGAACGTGATGCTGAGATACGCGCATGCAGCCTGGAGCGCGACGAACAACGCCGTCATCGTGAGGTTTATAGCGACGTGACTTGAGTTCGCGTTTTTTTTCATACGTTGTCTCCGGTCGTGTCTTTTAATACATTTTATCACATGAAACAAAAAAGTCAACCTGTTTTGCAAAACAGGTTGACAAATATTTGTTTTTCAGGTGTATGAACAGGGGCTTTTGTAGAATTCCTCAAGGTCGATGACGAATTCTCCGTCCCGCTCCTTGAACCCCAGTGATCGGATCAGATCCGTATCGGTACCGGAGAAGATCCTGACCTTTTTCACCTCGCACCGGTACATGAAATTCATAGCGGCTCTCGCCATAATGATCATGGCCTCGGTATCATGTGTTCCCGGAGCGTAGGCGAGCGTTTTTATTTCGTTTTCTCCGTCCTTCAGAGAGATCTGGCAAATGCCGAGCAGAACGCCGTTTTCCTCTTCTCCCGGCTCTCCCTCCACGGCGCGATATGCCATCAGATGATCCTCATATCCAGCGCCGCAGATCTCACACAGATTACGCTGTTCCTCTTTGTCTGTTACGGGCTTTACGATAAGCATGGTTATTGCCCTCCGCTTGTTTTTTCTTTCAGATATCCGATTTCGCCGTCTGTAAGATACCGCCATTTTCCGGGCGCAAGGTTATGATCGGAGAGTTCTCCTATCATGACCCGCGTCAGTTTTTTTATTTTCAGTCCGCACCTTTCGCACAGGCGGCGTATCTGTCTGTTCCTGCCGTCCCGTAGGATGAATTCAATTCGTGTTCCGTCGTCGCCGATCGGTTTTACCGTGGCGGGAGCGGTCATTCTGCCGTCGATTTCGACGGGTTCGGCGAGAGAGGCGATTTCCATCTCCGTGACCGGGCGCGTGACGCAGGCGACGTAAGTTTTCGTCATCCCGTGAGAGGGGTGCGTCAAGGCGTTAGTCAATTCACCGTCGTCCGTCATGATAATGAGCCCGTCGGAATACATATCGAGCCGTCCCACCGGCCAGATCCGAACCCCGGCATCCCTCGTCAAGTCACAGACCGTCGGCCGTCCCTTTTCGTCAGAGGCGGTAGAAACGTACCCGACCGGTTTATTGAGCAGGATATAAGTATGGCCGCGGACCTGTTTCACCGGAGTCCCGTCCACCGACACCAGATCGGTCCCGGGCTCCACCGTGTCGCCGACAGATGCCGTCTCGCCGTTCACTGTGACACGGCCCGACGCGATCATCCGCTCCGCGGCCCTGCGGGAAGCGACTCCCGCAAGAGATAAATATTTCTGTAGTCTGATCTTTTCCATTTAAAAACTACCTGCCGAGGAAATTCAGTATTTGCTCCGTAAACGACAGCTTGCCACGAACGGCGTCGGCGCCGTGCTCTGCGTATAAGGGCACGGAGACGATCTTATTCCCGTCGGCGTAAAAGACCGCCGTTCCGAGCGCGTCGCCCTTTTTGACGGGTGGAGCGATAAATCTGTCACATTCGATCTTCTTTGTGATCTTTGCGCCGTCCGGCAAAGGGTAGCGCACGAAATCACCGTTCGACAGGCGCACCGTAGGCACATTCCCGCCGACGCACGGAACGTCGATACATATCTCTCTCGGCTCTGCGAGCACTCTCGCGGAATAAAGCGACTGTCCGTATTCGTGGAGGACCTTGTGATCTTTCCAGTCGTTCGGATCCGAGAGAGTTACCGCAACCGTCAGCACGCCGTCCCGGCGTACCGCCGTCACGAGACATCTTCCGCTGTCCCGGGTGAATCCGGTCTTGACGCCTACCGTGCCGTCAAGTTCGCGCAAAAGCCGGTTGTGATTGACGTAGAGTTTCGGGATCCCGTTCCCACCCGGAGAAGTCGTGTACTCGTACGTTGACACGATCTCCTCAAAAACCGGGTTTTTGAGTGCATAGGCAGTAAGATTTGCAAGGTCACGAGCCGTGGTGTAGTGATCACCGTCACTCAGCCCGTGCGGGTTGGTAAAGTGCGTATTCTCCAGGCCGATCTTCTGCGCGGTCCCGTTCATCATCCCGACAAACTCTTCAACGCTTCCCGCCGTATCGACGGCAAGAGCTACTGCGGCGTCGTTTGCGCTTTGAAGCATCAGCGCGTACAGAAGGTCCTTTTTCGGAATGATCTCGCCTTCCGTGAGATATGCCGAGGAACCCTCCACTCCCTCCGCTTCCGGAGGAACCTTCACATCTCCGTCCTGTCCGCCGTTCTCAAGAGCGACGAGAGCGGTCATTATTTTTGTGGTGCTCGCCATGGGGAGTCTGAGACCGGGATCCTTCGAGGCGATCACCCGTCCGGTCTCCCCTTCGATGAGGATCGCGCTTTTCGCCGACACTGTCGGAGGATCCGCCAGTTCCGGCGAAGAGAAACAAGGCGCGGCTGACAGGACCGCCGCCGAAATAACGGCAAGGCAAATCAGCTGTTTTTTCGGAGAGAACATTTTTCTCACCTCCGTAATGATGAATAATCCGTCGCTTTTATGATTCATCAAAACGGATCGCCGTATACCGTTCGCGGCGACGAGAAATAAAGGATAAGATGTTACTTAATTACTCTTTTTCTTGATTGCTCTTTTTCTTGAAGGCGCCTTTGATCTTTTCGATCAGTTCGGGAGAACGTTCCACAAAACCGATGACCTGAGACGCCGTGTCAGCGGGAGCCGCCGGGGCGCCTATATTCAGCATTTCGGCTTTCCCCTCGGGGTTGATAACGATGAACGCGACCGGAGAGACGGTGATGCCGGTCCCGCCGCCGCCTCCGAAGTTGTTCGGAGCGAACTTGCCGTCCTTCTCATCGCCTTTTTTCTTGTAGTCGATACCTCCGGAAACATAACCCACGGATATTTTGGAGATGGGTATCAGCGTGGTTCCGGACCCCGTTACGATGGGGTCGCCGATGATGGTGTTCGCGTCGAGCATAGACCTTATGTTCTCCAGCGACGTGTTGATCATGTCTTTCAGTTTGTTGTCTTCCATTGATTTATCCTTCCTTTCGGTAAGTATCATTATTTATCTTTTTTGCCGCCAAACATTCTTGTCAGAACGGCAAGACCGATACGCAAAATATTGATGAGTCTGATGCCGACGGTCGCGTCGGCTTCCAGAGAGTTTTTTTCGGAGAGGAAATCCGCGTCGGCGGATATGGCGCCGGGATCCGCACGGAAGGTGACCGCCTCGGGAAGAACTTCCGTCAGATATGCGACCCCCTGAGCAACGGCCCCGTATTTTTTTGCTGTTTCCGCCGCGTCGCCGCCGCCCACTGTGACGTGCAGGCGTTTGACGCTGACGTTGATCTTTTTCGAGTATTTACCGGCTGTTCTGACTGCGAACTCGACAAGAGACTTGATTTCATCTATTTTCTCGGAGAGACTTTTTTTCTCACCGGACGGTTTCTCTTTTTTCTCCTTCTTTTCTTCCGCTTGCTCCGGCTTTTTTTCTTCCGTTTCCTTCGACCGTTCCTTTTTGAGTTTTTCCGTCAGTTTAAGGTACTTCTTTTGGGAAAACCGCGACAGACGGACTTTTTTTATCTTCTTTTTCTTCGGAAAGATCTTAATGAGGATCGGTCCCAGCCCCGCCCGGATTTTCAGCGGCTCGCCGGTTTCAACCCGGACCCGGACTTTTGAGAGCAGAAGCAGGACGAAAAACAGAACGACTGACGATATTATTATAAGCGGTTTCATTCCGTCTCTCCGCCGTTATTATCGTCTTCGGGGAGATCCGTCCTGATCTTGTACTGACCGGTCACTTCCGTCAGCCCTTCGCCGATGATATCGTCACGCGATACCGCGGGAAGATCGGCGAGGGAAGATAGGCCGAAGACCCTGAGAAAGTTTTCTGTTGTTCTGTACAGGCGCGGGTGGCCCGGCACGTCAAGCCGTCCGCAGGATTCGATGAGTCCCTTGTCGAACAGCGACGACACCGTGTAGCTCGAATCGACGCCGCGCACCGTGTCGATGTATACTCTTGTCACCGGCTGATTGTACGCGATGATTGCAAGCACCTCAAGAGACGAGTTCGACAGATTTCCGCCGCGCCTTATGCCCAGCGCTTCTCTCACGTACTTGCCGTATTCCTCTTTTGTGCAGAGCTGGCAGGAATCGGGGTAGACGGCGAGCATTACGCCGCGTTCGGTCCCGTCTCCTCCGTTGTACCTGTCGGCGTAGTCTCCGACTATCTTGCGGCACAAACCTGTCGTGATGCCAAGCACCTCGCCGAGTTTCGCGTACGTGACGGGATGGCCGGCGGCGAAAAGTACCGCTTCGATTATCCTCTCACACTTCGGAACGTCTCCGGACAGATCCTCCGCGGCGGGCTCGTCGGCAGTCATACATCTTCCTATGGTAAGCTCGTCTCCAAGACCCGCGGCGTCTGCGATTTTCTTTTTTTCTTCGATGTTGTTAATGTTGTCCAATTGGCTTGCACCTCCAATCACCGGTTATTCAGTCAGGCCGCTGAACGCGTCGGACAGCGCCTCGTCCGTCGCCTCGTCGCTGAGGCGCACGCTTATGTGGGACGTGGCTTTGACGACTCCGTCCACTTCCTCGGCTTCCTCAAGCGATACCGTGACGTATCCGCTTTTGAAAAGCTCCAGGATCGCCATGAATTTGGCTATCAGTTCCGATCTGCCCGCTGAAATGAAGTATTCGTCAAGATAGAGTTTTCCTTTTCGTTTCAGACGAGACACCAGATGATTTGCCACCTCCACCACGGACACAGCCGGCGGAGCGACGAAGGGAGTGAACTTGTCCCTCTCCTTTTCGTCATTTACGGGAGATTCCTTCATCGCGCGGATCAGCGCCACACGGAGCAGTTCCGCGTCGTGATCCGCGACGAATGACTTGTCGACTTCGATTTCGTCCTGATCCTTGACCATCCTCGCACCAAAGGTCGAGTAAAGGCCGTTCATTTCCGCTGCTGCGGCCTTTGCCCGCCGATATTCCAACATGGCCTCAACCAGCGCCGCTCTTGGATCCTCGTCCGTCTCCTGCTTCGGCAGAAGCATTCGGCTCTTTATAAGCATCAGCTCGCTTGCCATTACGAGGAACTCCGATGCGATCTCGATATCGCGGTTCTCCTCCGCATTGATGTACTCCATGTACTGATCGCAGAGCAGAGCGATGGGAATGTCGCTGATGTCGATCTTGTTTTTCGAGATCAGCGTCAGCAGAAGGTCGAGAGGACCCTCGAACTGATCGAGTTTATAACTGATCGTTTCCAAAGATCCGCCTCCTTTATAGCCCCGGGATGAGTCCCACAAGGGAACTCATGCCGTTGAAGATCGCGCTGACCACCCACGTAAGGGGCGTGGTAACGATACCCGTGTAGAGCAGTATCATAAAACCGAACATGATGTATCTCTCGTATTTCATCACGCCGAAATAGTACTTCGCCGGGAGGAACGTGAGAAATATCCGCGAACCGTCAAGAGGCGGGATCGGGATGAGATTGAACGTTCCGAGGGAGAGATTGAGCCACGCGAAGAAAAGGAAGAACAGAGTAACGATTATCTTGATGTTGCTCAGAATATCCGAGGAGAACGCCTGATAAACGATATGTCCGTTGTCCATGAAGACGTAGACGTTGAAAAGCGATCTGAAGACCATATACAGCACCACGCCGAGAAAACCCATGATGAAGTTCGACACGGGTCCCGCCAGCGCCGTCAGCGCCATATCGCGCCGGGGTTTTTTGAAGTATCTCACGTTGATCGGCACCGGTTTCGCCCATCCGAAGTGGAAGAAGATCATGCAGATCGTGCCGATGGGATCAAGATGCTTTAGGGGGTTAAGCGTCAGCCGTCCCAGATTGCGCGCCGTGGGATCTCCCAGCTTCATGGCCATCCAGCCATGGCTCACCTCGTGTACGGTCAGCGCCAGCAGTATCACCGGCAGGGTGAGCAGAAGCATCGATATGCTCTCTTTTGAAAAGTTGAAAAATGCGTTCAAATCGTTATCTCCCGAGTTAATCTTTTATTCGTCCAGAGCGATGATGTCGTCGTAGGTCTCCCGGCGCACAGCCGTCCTTATCCCGTCTTTCGAGATAAAGATCACCGGCGGACGGGGCACGCGGTTGTAGTTGGACGCCATGGAGTAGTTGTACGCCCCGGTCACCAGCACCGCGATGACGTCTCCTCTCTCCGGACGGGCGATCTTCACGTTCTCCGCCAGCAGGTCGCCGCTCTCGCAGCAACGCCCGGCGACGGTGGTTTCAAAATCAGCAGGAGCGGAGGCGCGGGACGCGTTTATAACGGTATATCTCGACTGATAGAGCGTATACCTCGGATTGTCGGTCATGCCTCCGTCCACGGAGACGTAGTTTCTGAATCCGGGGATCTCCTTCACGGAGCCCGCCGTGTAGAGCGTCACTCCGGCGGCTGCCACCAGCGAGCGCCCCGGCTCCATGAATATCGCCGGTTTCTCTATTCCGAGCTCACGGCACGTCCGGTCGATCTCACCTGCCACAAGTCTGACGTTATCCTCATAGGATATCTCGGGATCGTCCTCGGTGTAGCGGACTCCGAATCCGCCGCCGAGGTTGAGGATCTTCCCGTCGTATCCGCAGGTTTCCTTCAGGCGGGCGATGAACCGCAGCATGATGTCGGCGGCGTCGGTAAAGGGTTCGGTGTCAAATATCTGCGACCCCACGTGACAGTGGAGGCCGTCAAGCACTACGTTCGGGAGCGTCATTGCGAGGCGGACGACCGCCTCCGCCTGACCGGTCTCGATCGCCGATCCGAATTTTGAATCTATCGACCCGGTGATGATCTTTTTGTGCGTGTGCGGGTCGATGCCGGGGGCGATACGGAGAAGGATCTTCTGCTTCACGCCGTACTCTCTGGCGATCCTGTCCAGCGCAAGGAGCTCATCGACTCCGTCGGTGACGAAGTGTCCGATCCCGCGGCTGACGGCATATCTTATATCGTCGTCGGACTTGTTGTTTCCGTGGAAGAAGACGCGCCGGAGATCAAATCCGGCTGCCTCGGCGGTGGCGATCTCCCCGGGGGAGACGCAGTCCGCCATCATATCCTCTTCGCGGAGCAGCTCGTACAGTTTCTTCACGCAGAGCGCTTTCCCTGCGTAGACGGGGGACGACCCGCCGCCGAAATACCGTGCGAACGCACTCTTGTACGTCCTGCAGGCCGAGCGCACCGCGTCCTCGTCAATGAAGATCGCGGGGGTACCGTATTCTTTTGCCAGCTCTACGGCGTCGCGGCCGCAGACGGTCAGGTGACCGGCTCCGTTTACGTCGAATGACGGATGAAGTATCATAATTTGCCTCTTTCCTATGTTTTCAGATCTCGCAGAACGAGGACATCACGCCCCACAGCTCGTCCCGCCCGACGTGAGTCTCCGCCGAGTACAGGATCGCTCCGGCGGCGTCGGAGCAAAGCTCCTCGTCGGCGATCTTCTTCAGCGCCTCCGCTTTTTTCGTGGCGTTCAGCTTGTCGGATTTCGTCAGGACGACGACGTGCGGTATCCCGCATTCCTTCATATACGCCAGCATGTCGAGATCGTCCTTCGTGGGGCCGATCCGGCTGTCGACGAGCTGCACGACGAGCTTCAGCCTGTCGGCGTTGTCGTTTTTCGTAAAATACCCGTCGGTAAGCGCCGACCATTTTCTTATATCCGCGTCGGACCGCTTCGCAAATCCGTAACCGGGCAGATCCACGAGATAGAGTTTTCGGTCGATATCGTAGAAGTTGACCGTCACCGTCTTTCCCGGGGACGCGCTGGTCCTCGCCAGAGACTTCCGCCTCAGCAGCGAGTTGATGAGGGAGCTTTTTCCCACGTTGGAGCGGCCCGAAAAGGCGACCTGCGGCAGTCCGTCCCTCGGAAACTGATCCGGACGTCCCGCCGTGATCTTCAGGGTCGCGTTGTTCAGATTGAGTTTCATTTTCTGTCTCTCCGGTTTTCGTCAGGGCTTCGATCTTCCTCTTCTTCTTCCGGGACGTACCTCCGCGGGATCGCGGAACCGGGTCTGCTCGTCCGTCTCCGATGAAGTTTTCTTTACCTGCGGCGCGGGTATCTCGTCCCTCGGTCTCAGAACGCTCTCAAGGACCTCGTCGATCTTCACGCAGGGAATGAACGTCACTCCGCCGCGCACCTCGGGATCGAGCTTTTCCAGATCCTTCACGTTCTGCTTCGGTATGATTATTCTCTTTATTCCCGCGTTATAAGCGGCGGTGGCTTTTTCTCTCAGCCCTCCGATTGGCAGGACCCGCCCCGTCAGGGTGATCTCGCCGGTCATTGCCGTGTCGCACCGCACGCGCCGTCCGGTCAGAGTGCTGACGAGAGACGAAACGATGGTAACTCCCGCTGACGGACCGTCCTTCGGTACGGCTCCCTCGGGAACGTGGATATGTATGTCGCGCGTTTTATAGAAGTTTGCGTCCACGCCGAGTTCCCCGGAGTGAGCGCGTATGTAGCTGACGGCGATCTTCGCCGATTCTTTCATTACGTCTCCGAGAGTACCGGTCAGCTCCAGCTTGCCGGTCCCCTCCATGACGGCGGTCTCGATCTTCAGCACGTCTCCGCCGACCTCTGTATAGGCGAGGCCGTTGACCACGCCCACGGGATCGGTCTTATACATGTCGTCGTCCACGAAGCGGCGGCCGCCCAGCATCCGGCTCACTTCCTCGCGGTCCACCGTGACGGTCTTTGCTTCTTCCGACGCGATCTTTCTCGCCGCCTTGCGGCAGATGGAGGAGATCTCTCTTTCGAGGTTACGGACGCCGGATTCTCTTGTGTATCCGTCGATCAGCTCGCTGATGGCGTCGTCCTTTATCCTGCACGTCCTGCCGGTGAGCCCGTGCCTCTTGAGCTGCTTCGGCACCAGGAAACGCTTTGCGATATCCATCTTCTCGGTCGGAGTGTAGGTGTGCAGCTCGATGATCTCCATCCTGTCGATCAGCGGAGCGGGAACGGTCTCAAGAGTGTTCGCCGTGGCGATGAACACGCAGTCGGAAAGATCCACCGGGATCTCCACGAAGTGGTCGCGGAACGCCTTGTTCTGCTCGCCGTCCAGCACCTCAAGCAGGGCGGAGGACGGATCGCCGTG